>Ga0209489_105482_pt1 | contig 21933 bp, 7 predicted proteins | sample SiratrowhiteBW_FD_187527 | JGI IMG/M metagenome (GOLD analysis project Ga0209489, IMG submission 187527) | Root nodule microbial communities of legume samples collected from California, USA - Siratro white BW (SPAdes) (version 2) | ecosystem: Host-associated > Plants > Roots > Nodule | place: USA...
TTTTTTTCTTTTGTAACGATTGATCTAATGATATTTTTAAGTAAGAAACTTGTTCATTTGAGAGTATTTGTCAAAGTACTTGACGGCGAAACACATCTTACTTTTACATTCATTTCATCTCATAATTTAATTTTACTTATCTGTTTTATTCATATCTGTTTTTCTTTATTTTTTATTAATAAAATTTATTATATGTATAAATTAGTTTCTTTTGTTTTACATGATTTTTTTAGTTCTTTCTTTCGTACGGTTTAACATGATGAATCTCATTATTCAAACTAAATAAATTAAATTAATCTATTGTTTAGCTTAATAAATTCAATTTGCTTTCAATTATGAAGCCCTAGGGTATGTTGTACCATTCAATCATCTTTCTAGGATAAGACTTGTGGAGTTTTTAGAAACTTGTTAAAAACAAAAGAATATTCCTTCAATTTAGAAACTTACTAACAATGAACAAACTTTTTTATTATAATGAAATATTTATAAATTTAGTATGTCATTAATTTTATTAAAAAAATGTATTTGATCATTTTTTAATTATGTTTTCTTATCTATAAAACTTCAACCTTAAAATATTTTTAAAAACTCTGTATTCAATTTCGCTTAAATCATCTATAAAACTTCAACCTTAAAATATTTTTAAAAACTCTGTATTCAATTTCGCTTAAATCAACGAAATATTAATTTAAATGAAAGATATTTTGACATTTGGAAATTACATTGAAATCACGTCTAAAATATGAAACTAAACATAATATGGTACTTTAGCCTAATATTTCTTCCTTTTTATTTTACAAATTCTACAACTAAAAAGTCTATCGAGTGTATTAAATATATTTATTAATTGGAAAATAAAATATGAAATAAAACTTTAAAATATTAAAATTAATAAAATCATCTTTATTTAATAATTTTTTATATGACCGAAGAATTAATACTTTGTAACGATACATTTAAAGGGTTTTGTTAAATATATCATATATGTTATACGGGTGAGCTATTTCTTCTTATATTCATCATTTTGAATAATTTGGTAATTGATTATTATTTCCCAGTTTTCTATTTTCAATTATCTCATTTAGACAAGATATTAAGTATCTGTTTACTTGCAAGTTGAGAAAATGATTTTAGATCTTTTTAGTAAAATTGATTATGATAATGTAACTAGTAGACGATGAGTTAGTTTTTAGTTGATAGTTTAGTTTTTAACTGATTTAGTTTATAAATTTGGAATTGATAAATTATATATTTACTGAAAAATATTTAATAAAACTAAATGATAAACTAGTTGGTAGATGTAAATGAAATAAAAGGAAATAATCATATAAGTTTTACTAAATAAATGAAATTTTTATTTTATATGTAAAAATTTATTATTATGTAATTATAATTTTAGAATTTTTTTAAAATAATTAAATTTTCATTAAAAAATTTAGTGCTTCTCTTTATTTTTTTTTTTAAATTATATATCTCTCTTTATTTGAATAAGTTTATCTAATGGATATTAATCATATTTAATTTTATTCATTTTTATCAATTTTTTATTTATAAATTTAAAATATTATTATATTAAGTTTTTTTTTTTTTACAATTTGCATTGTGTGTAATTTTCATATATAATCATATAATGAAAAAGTCTTTAATTCAATTTGTAATGTTAAATCTTTTTAATTTAAACTACATAATAAGATTAAAAATAACCTAACAAGTATTAAAAATAATGTAAAATTAATTGTCTCTATAAAATTAAAAATACATAATATTAGAGAAAAGAAATTAAAAATAATAAAAAATATAATAAAATATAAAGGATAATAATAATAAATTACAATAAATTATAATTTAATTAAAATAGCTTATAGCTTGTAAGTTACAAACTTTTAAAACAAATATTAAATACTTTTATATTAGTCAGGTAATTTATAAACTAGTTAAAAATAAGTCATAATCTACTTAAATAAACTGGTAGATAACTTATTGAGCTTCTCAAACGCTCTACCAATATTTACGCTCATATTTATATTAATATTATATACATATTTATTCTAAAATAGGTGATACACTCATTATTCAACGAGATAACACACAAATTTTAAATTCAGACGTCTCATTATGTTCTAAATTAATAATTATAAATTTAGACCCAAATCTTTATTAGAAAATGTTATTTATATGAAAAAATATGCAATACAGAAGTATTTAACAATTCATAAAAAATGGGAAAAAATAAAGAAAATGCTGAATATGATAAATATTATAATATAGAAGAAAAGAAGAAGAAAATAAAGTATAAAAATACACTATATACACAATAGTCTATAGATGACACTTAATCCATGAATGGAAAGGGAAAAAAATGTTAGACTTGGTATTGAAACAGAAAATGACCTTTTTTTTTTAATTACAATTTATTATCTACTCTTCCTCTTTCTTGAACCTTTCCATTCTCATTTTTCTATCTCAAACTTAAATATCAAATTTAAAAATTTAATTAATACAAATAATTGAACAATTAATTTCCTCTTAAACATTAAACTAGTTTTATTTTTTTAGGCTCATTTTGATGTAAGCATTAAAATGTGTATACAGTATCCTCATTTATTTGTTTTATTATGGATTAAAAGATATCATAACTGGTCCTTGTAATTGGTACTGTGAAGGTCAAATTGGGTGCAAAAAGTGTGATGTGGGTCATCTTAGGAGTGACTCTAAATTCTAAGATCTCAATTATTGGGTTTTACCACTGTTTGAGCCTGTTTGTGTTCTTAGTCAATTTTCGTGGCCTCACTGTTGTTTTTGTTGTATGTCAGGGTCATTGTATAGTACATAGACTTTTTCTTTTAAATAGTGACTAACATAAAACTTAATAGATGTAAAGAAGAAAAAGATAAAGAAAAACATGATAGATATAGTGACAAAAAAAATAAACATTTGAAAATAAGATAGAAACATGTATATAATCAAATTATCAGCATAACTTTTATCAAATATTGTATTATTCAATATCTTTTCATTGGATAATATTGCTTAAAATTTACAAGTAAATTAAAAATTCCTTTTACACATATTATATTTATAAAAATTATGTTATTTTAAAAGTGATACCTTTTTATATAGATAGAAGTTGACAAAATATATATTTTTCACAACATATTAAAACATGATATATTTAATATGTTATTATTGTTTTTCAATATTAAGGAAAAACCTTAGTTCAGCATACCATATAGTGATTTCTATGAATAAATGCATTAATAATATTTTTGAAAAAAATAACAGTTAGTTAAACTGTAATATCGAAACTTTTAGTATCTTAAGAGGTTATTAATTATTATTTGATTTTAATGTTCTTAGGCGATCGTCACTATAATCTTCAATTCTTTTCCGGAGCTTGAAGTATACCATTAATACACATTAAAACAGATCTTATTTCAACATTATCTTATACTTGTGATTAATAAGACTTTAATACAACTTTGTAAAAACATGAGTTTTTAGGCGTGTTTCACATTTATTTTAATTTAAAAAAAATAATTTAAGTCATTACTAAATATCATAATTAAAAATATATGTAAAAATGATTTTTTTTCAATTTAATAGATATTTTAAAAAATAAAACTTCATTGATTGAAATAAACTTAACTTTTATATAATATATATAACAGGAAATAGTCATATTTAAGAATGATTTAAAAAATATTTATATAGACTCATTAGAGGAATCCCATCATATATTTTGTTATAGATAAAACTAATAATTTATTAAAAGAATATTTTAAAAGCAAAATAAAAATAAAGAGATGGGTGGCAACCAATCAATTAAATATAAACCGTAACAACTAAACTAAAAAAGCGAAAATTAAACAAACACCAAATACAAAAGAAAGGACTATTTTTTATATAAAGTTTTAAATTCTTTCCTGAGAGTCGATTCTACGCAAATTAAAACGAACCTTATGTGCATCAAAGATTATTCAATAATTAGGTGTATATTTTTGTTTCTAGAAGTTGTGAGAACTATACTTTAAAAAAGGCACTTGCATAGAAAATTTATTATCTATTTATGTATTTATTTAAGATGCTGTACAAGCATAGTTAACTTGTAATTTAAATGAGTGTTTCATCTATGTTATAAGAACTTTACAATTAACCTTCAAAGTACTAAGTATATTAAATATCAAGCAAACAATCCCAAGTGTTAACTAGTTAATAAGGTATAGGCAAAATTTATTTCATTTCACACTTGTTATAGTTGAAGTAATAAGGAATTTAGTCCTTTATGTTAATTTTTGACATCTTTCGAGCATTATGTTATCTAAATTAATGATCTAAAAGGGGTTCATAATTTGCATAGCAACGTGAATTAGATTTGATTGAATGTGATTTCCAAATACTAAGGCTTCGAAACAAAAAATTCGCTGAACTTATGTTGGATGCAAAAGTAGCATTTGCGTGTTTCCGGAGACTTTTTCTCTCGAAAGGAGGATTCGCTGCTCTTTGGAGAAGAAGGAAAAAGAAAGGAAGAAAATGAAAAAGGAGGAACAAGATCTTAAAATGATGAAGAAGATAAGTTTTTTTGTCAAGTTGTTTTTTGGCCTTACTACCCCCACACCTAAACAACTTGGTCTAATTCTGAAAAGGTGGAAGCTTGCAGCTGTATTGGGTAGGTGACCCCAGAGGATTTTTTAAACTTGGTTGACCCTTTTTTGCTGAGAATAGATGCCATGGTCCCCAAGACTGAATTGGTCACAATTTAAATGTGAATCTATGACCACACATCATAGGAGGCTACCATGAAATTGTACTTCAAAATTGGTTCAATTGTAAGACAGCTGGAGGTGCCCATTCCTTGCATTATTATATTGAGATTCACTTGTGTTGCTTCCATTTTGTTTTGTTTGGCCCTATGGTCACAATAGGTGTGCCCAATTTGGTGTTGGTGGGTTTGATTTTTAATAAATGATGAATGCTCTCACTCTCTTCCAATCATGGGCATGCACAATAATGATCTCACACGTATTGTAGACCCCTTTCATGAATGCACAAGCTTTAGGGTATGAGTCACAATGCCCTAAAATATTGACCTACACAAATCTCACATTGCACGCCACGCCGCAACCAAACCGCCCCATCAAAATAATGGCCTTAAAGAAATGTATAATGAAATTAAGCAAAAAAAAAAAAAAAAAAAACTATGTGTATAAATGAGAGAAAGAAGATTAGTGAAGATTGGTCTAGTTGATAACAACTACACTCATTCCACGAGATCATGAATTTGAGTGCTGTTGTCTATGTCAAAACCTTGTGGATACAAAATTTGTGAGTGTTTGGGGAAGTGTTCACCATGCTTCGTCGCATTGGCCAACTTTTAGAACCTAACTCGTTCAAACTTTTCAAAGATAAACAAAAAATAAATAAAAAGAGAGAAGCAACACTTTAAAAAGGTCTTGTTAGTTTGGTTCTAGTCTTAATTAATAAATAAAAAAGAGAAAAAATTTAAAAATTATGAAATGGCACATTTTTAAACATGCTAACCCGTAATAAAAAAAAATTGATTGAGTGATATGAGTATAGTTCAATTAAAATTTCTGTAATTTGTTTTTAGTTTAATTTTTGTCTGTTTTTTTTTTTTTTGTCCTTACAAAATTAAAATGTATCAAATTTAGTTTCCGATGATAACTCTCTCTTAAATGAGTGAACTGTGTGACAAATAGAATTAGACTTGTAAAATATAAGTGGTTTACTTTTAATCTCTCGAAAATATGGATAATTCGCTTTTACTCTCTTAAAATTGAATGAGTCTTAATGGTAAAATTGAAGGATTTTAATTAATAAATACTAAAAACATAAGGACGTTCATTTAAAAAAATAGAAATATTGATAATACTTCAAATATACAACTTTTGTAAGTAACTACATATTCACCTTCTGAAATACAATAGAAAATTAGAGTTCCTACTTAGTCAATTTATATGAAATATTAAACAAAATAAATAAAATATCTCAATTCATTTCATTAAATAAGAAATAACAAGAAATACTTAAATAATAGATATATATAATTTAATACATGTGCTGGACTATTTGTCACAAAGTTATTAGTTTAATGAATTTACAAACTAATACCAAATTTAACACATTTTAGTTTTATAAAGACAATTATGAATGAAATATATTTTAAATACTTATATTTTAGAGGGACCAAAAATATATTTTACCAGATGTTTTTTACATTTTGGCACCATTTGTCACGTAAATCACTCATTTCAGGAATTATGAACCAAAAAAAATTTGACACATTTTCATTTTACCAACATGTATGACATTTTTTAGAAACTAATAGTTAATTACCCGAATTTTGCAGGGACCACAACCATATTTATCCATAATAAATACATTTCTTCCCAATTCATTAAAGGTGCAAAATCTTAATATGGTAATAATACATTGACATTCGATATTTCTCATATATAAATGGTTATTACTTTAATATATAGAAGCGAAATGAACACATCCAACCCAAATGTCATTAACATTAAAGAGTTTTTTTACTAACGAAATCTAAGATGGATTCCAAACAAAAAAAGTGAAGTTTCTTTCGAACAAAATCAATTTGTTTAATTATAAATGGATACGAATTTAGGAATTTGATATTCACATATTTATTAATATACTTTTTATGTTTATTTTTTTTTCTTGGTTGCGGATAAATAAAAAATCGTACATAACATAACAAGTCGTAGATGTTATGACCAAACTTCTAGAATTGGATACTCTTTTTAGGCATTGAAGCGTTTGTCAATTACTAGAAGTAAATTATGTTCAATTTGAAGGAGACAATAATAAGATGATTTAATGTTTAAGTACTTACCTTCTATTAGAATAATTCCTATCAACTAGGAAAATAGGTTATTATTATTATTTTTTATTCCAATTAGCATAATTGTGGCCAATTCTTTTATTTTTGTTAGAATTACATAAAGATTATTTAAAACTCCAAGTTTTAGTCATTTACATATACATGTCATTCCTAAAATATTGTATTCTTTTTGGTTGCTTGAATTTCTTTATTTTTAAGAGTATAAGATTATATTTCGTTTTTTTTTATGAAGAGAAATTGAGACAATCATAAAGAAGTAAGGCTAAGGAGGTTGAGTTTACCTTTACATTTTGGTTGGATGGGGTGATAGAGGACGTGGGAGTAAAAAATGAAAGAAATGAAGAGAATTAGAATGCAACGTAACTTTATTTAGATTAGATGAAAAAGAGTGAAAATATTAGATAAACGAGTAAATTTTTTTTAGATGTATTTGAATGATTTTAAAAAAGAAAAAACGTGACTACACTTGATTTATTTTATTTATATATATATAACAACCATAGTTCCCTTACATCCCATACATTGTCAATTTAAACATAGAAACCAAGATCACCTCTCTCAAAATCATACTTTTGTTGGTTTTAGATTTGAATCATGCGTATAATTGATATAGTTAGCCATAGTCCAACTAAGTATATTTATATTTTTGCCAAAATTAACTCGCATAATGGATGATAAAAACATAATCAATTACGTGTCCATAAAAAAATGTGTTATTTTTCTACATAATCAATACTGAGATTGATATTCTAAACTACATAATCCATGATAGATTGTACATAATAAATAATCAATCATGTAGCTATTAAAAAAAATCCTTATTTGTACTACAAATCATGTGTGAGTGTTAGTTTGGACAAAAAACAAACGGAATTTTGGATAAAGCAGCAAAGCCAATGTGGCTTTCAGTACAAATCCTGTCTATTAAGAGAAGAAAAAAACCATTGTGGACCATCCTTAATTTTCCTTACATTTCACGGACTATCATACCAAACATACAATTTTTATGAAATAAACTATTTCCTTTTCTCATAAATAGTAAATTACCTAATACAAACAAGGTAACATGCTATGTCTCCATGTTTATTTACATACAATATGGCTTGAAAAATTGTCATGCACATGTGACACATTTATATGCTTACATGACTTGAAAAATGCCATCATTTGCACGTAGAGATGAAAATTTTGAATGGAAGTAACATAATTTGACTTAAAGTAAAATTAAGTAACCCAACTTAATATGGACAGATGTAACTTAATTGAACTCAGATAAACAAAATTTTACTAAGTGAAAACCCAACTTTTTATTATTATTATTTTCGCAACACCGTAAAATTACTAGAATTGAGTTTAAACAAGCTCTAATATCAGAACGAAAATTCAAATCTAAAATTTCAATTTCATTATTGAAACATATCTTGGATCAATCATGAATTGGATGAGTTCTTCGTTGATTTGGCTTCATACTTAGCCTTTCCACGGGTTCTGTCGTTCTGATGTGAAGTGGCCAAACCATGACGTACAGCAGGTAGAGCACCAGTGCACCATTATTGCCAACTACAATTTTTTTATTTATTTTTGTATTCTTTGTCCTTGTCATACGCTCAAATTATCCAAGTACTAGTTCACAAGTACAGATTCCAAATTCATGTTTTTTACCACAAAAAATATCTCAAAAAATGTGACCAAACAACAAGCAAAAGCACATTCAAACCCAAAAGCTTCACAGCACAATTCCAAAGCATGAAAAAAATAAAGAAAACGTGAGTAAAGATATAAGTAGAAAATTTCAACAGTTATTTTTACACATCTGGTCATCGAAAAACACCCTCCACTGTTTATCTATTCACACCAGGGTTCCTTGTCTTGTTTGAAAGTATGCGTAAAGGTGTTGGTTATGATAATAAGTGAGATGGTGATAACATAAATAGGAGTTGGAGGTGGTAACTGTGCCATTCATGCACTTAGGTTTTTGTTAAATGAACCTGTCCAGTTGGAACAGACATTTTGCTGGTGAATTAGTACTAAGACAAGGATGCCACCGACACGTGGATGTTTGGCTTATCCATTGCAAAACACTTTTCAAATCAAAGTCTCCGCTTGTTGCCGACGACCACCCTCCTTTTCTTCACTCACGCAACACGTGACTCTTTTCCTTCTCTCTCACTCTTCTTTCACCTTTTTCTAATCCAAACTTCTCACTGTTCCTTTTCTCACTTTTCGCAACATCATAGAAACCCAAGTAAACAAAAAGTGAGAAACCTCACTTCAAATTCAAATCCCCTACTTAGCTTTCGTCTCTTTGCTTTCAAATCCACTTTTCTCTTCACTCTCAATCTCAAAAACTAAACACCTCAGACCAGCCTCTTTAAATTTCCTTTTAAATATATTTTTTATATTATCTTTGGAATGTAATTTAATCTTTGTATATATAATATTAAGTATTCATGTGAGTATATGTATAAATAAGAATTATAAAGTTGAGTAACATATAAAAAATAAGACTCATAAATATAATGTCTTAAGATTTTATGTTAAAGGCGTTGTTATTTTTTTATATGTGATTTAACTCAATTTTTATTATTTGAAATTTTTTTAAGTTTTTTTCTCAGATTCTTTTAACAAATTGTATCAGATACATTTAATTTGGTATAAAAGTTTTTTTTAATTTTTATTTAAATTTAGAAATTAACGTAAAATCGTTTTATCGTGTATCTCTTCAAATGAAGTTGTTTGATAGTACACAAATAATAAGAACGTAATAATGAGACATAGGAGTAGGTTTTCCCTGATATGTGTGATACACATTGATACCTTATTTCCACACTTGGTGTCATGATCATCTCTACGCATGCATTAGAGTTTCTTGTTCATGCATGCAGTACAGATTGCAATGGAATTTTTGTTTGTTTCCTTCAATGCTACCTCTACTCTTTCAAAAACTTCATTTATTTCCTTGTGACGTGCCCGTCCCAACATGTTCTTCCAAAATTTCAAATCTTTTAACATAAAATTTTTTAATTAAGTTTTATTATAAATTTTTGTTCTTTTGAGTGTTTAAAGTTTTATACCTTTTAATTGAATTTTTATTGTTGTTGTCAAGTAATAGTTTTTTTCTATTATCATTATTTTAGACTATCTTTACACGAAAAATAAAAAATTATATAATCGAAGAGTAAGCTTCTCGTAAATTAAAGTATTTTTACTTAAGTCTCTATTAAAATTTATTATTCTATTAAGTTTCTAAAAATATCTATATTTTCTCATTAAGATCATGCAATTTAATTTTATCTTTTAAGTGAACATGATTCTTTGATTTTGTAGTTTCAAGACAACACCACTAACTTAAATAATAATGCAACAAATCTCTAAAATTCTAATTATTTATATAATGTTTTTATTTTTAATTTAATAACTAAAATAAAAATCAAACTAATCACATCAAGATATAAATTAATATCATTTGGTAAAGATAATTAAGGTTCACAAAATTTATTTTCTGTATTGTTTAAGCTTGTGATATTTTGTTTGAAACTGTAAAATCAAACCGTAACATAATCTTAGTTGATAATAGAAATTCAATTAAGAATATAAAGATTTCGAACACTCATAATGAAAATTTTTATAAAGACTTAATTTATTAAAATTTATAATAAATTTAAACCTTAATTATATTATTTTTTATTTTTCAAGTAAAAATAATAATAAACGATAAAAACTTACTACAAAAATTTTGAACACTCAACAAAACTAAATTTTTGAATTAAATGACAATACCGAAATTTGAGAGACTTATAAATTAATTAAAAAAATTACATAAAAAAATAATTTAATTGATATAACTAAATAATTTTTTTATTCTTAAGTTTCAGTGTACAAGTCTCAAATTTAAAATCCTCACTCTATCACGTGAAAATGCTCCTATGCATATTTGTATGGTCTTTGTTTGGAGCTAAAAGTTGGCAGATATGACTGGCATTCAATAAGCTGACGTATTTAGTATCTTCTAATGAGCTTCCTAACCCTAAATTACTAAGCTCTTAGGTACACCCACAAGCATGCTTTTCAAAGTCAACATCACTCACCTTCACAACCTATTATTATCTCAACCTCACATCTTTGTACATTATTGATTAGGTTAAGAAAGAAAGAGAAAGGAGAGAAGTAATGGGAGATGGTTTTGAAGCCAATAATAGGAAAGAATAGAAACTTCAATATATATATATATATATATATATATATGTAAAATGATATAAATATTTTTAATTAAAAAATAGAGTATATAAAAACAAGAGTAGTCTATTAGAACATATTTGATTTGGTTTTACTTTTAAGTTCCTAAAGAGTATTTTTCAAATCGATTTTAAAAAACTCAGAAAAAAATGTTTGGTAATTTTATACTGCAAGCTGTTTTAGAAATGAAAAAAAAAAACTTAATTGTTTGTTAATTTTTTATTATTTTCTTAAGTTATTGAATAACTTTTATTACAAATATATCTAGAGATAAATTAGTTTAGAATTACAATATTTTTCTCAATGGAAGACCTAAAAAATGATGAACCACTTGCAAACGTAATACTCAAAGAGGAAACACGACAATCTCTATCATTGTTTGAGAAACTATGGCTTGCAACCCTATCTATTTATCAATGATTACTTGGTCAATCTATAAATAATTCCTCCATTACAAAAATATAAAAAAAATTAGATTAAATCGATCAATTTTTTAAATGGTTAATTCGTTGATATTTTTCAAAATCCAATAAATTTTTACATCAATTTTTAAGGTAAAATTATTTTGAATAATTTTTTTATAATTAAATATTTCTTAAATTTATATATTTTTTAAATGTTTTAGAAATATATTTTAATTTTCTTATAAATATTAGTTTTTTGAAAACTATTTTAAAATTTTTATTTTTCAAAAATATATAAAAATAATGTGAATGGATGGTTTAATTTTTTTTATCAAATAGATCAAGATCGACGGAATTTTTAATTAAAATTTTAACAGATAAAAGATAATAAATTTTTTATCCATTTCGTTATAATCTGAAATAATATTAATCTCATTAATTAGTTTTCAAAGTAGATAGAGCTTACAAAGCTAAATAGATTCATCAAGTTTTCACCACAAGTAATTACATTTATTACAAGGCTATAAAAAAAATGGATAGCATCATTCTTTCATAAATAAATAATGATTTATTCATTATTTTTGAAAAGTCCAATAAATTCTTCCTTTAATATTTAATGGCTTGAAATTAATTCAATCAACTTTTTATAATTAAATATTTCTTAAATTTAACTGCTCAAAAAATATTTTGTAAATATTCTTTACATAATTTATTTTTTGAAAACTATCTAAAAATAATTTTAATATATATATATATATATATGTTAAATACATATTTTAATAGCCGAATGAGATATCCACCAATAAAAACTTATTAATGAATGATTTAGATTATATTTTTACCACAGATAAAGACGAATGAAAGTTTTTAATGGAAAAAAACTAATATATTTTTTATTTGATTTATTATAATAGGAAAAAAAATTTATCTAATTAATTCAGTTCTTTGTCCATTGAGTAAGTAGAGCTAACAAAATTAAAATGATTCATCAATTTTAAATCTGCGTATTTTTAGATTAGTTGTAATTTTGGCAGTATACAGATTAATTAGCCATAGCTCACACTACCCTGTGCAAAGTTTATCATCATAAACATAATTTAAATTAAAAGATTTAAAGATTCTTTTTATCAGTCTAGTAAAGGAGAGAATGAGATAACACCTTCATTGTCTAAAACTAAAAAAAAATGGCCTTCGAAATTTACTTAATGCCTAAAACTATATACCTCCATTCTTATTATTCATAAGTAAAAAATCAATTAATTACACTAATTCTTACTAATATTTTAAAAATAATCTTCAAATAAGTATTACGAATAGTTAGACATGAATTAAAATTAAGATATTTTAGGAAGAATACATCGATTGTGTAAATAAAATATTTGAAGAATAGAGAAAAGAGTTGCATGCGCAGGTATATTAAATCCACTGAAACACTCTTTCTTCCTGGAACTCTGCATCTGACGTCAATCTCATCAAAGTCGATGCAGACTGCATCACACGTTAACCCATTCCAATTATATGATTTCAATCTCACCGTCCAACAAAATCCTACGGCCTATATTGACACTCCAATTCCACGTGGGGCCCAAATAGCCAGGTTCAAATTTGTGCTGAAAGGCATGCTAAAGCATTCTAGGGATTGCGAAATATAGATTAGAGTAGTCAAATCATGAGTACTGCAATAAATAAAATTAATATTTAAAAAAAGAAAGAAAAGTAATTTTTTGATGAGTAGAAGAGTGAAATGGTTGGAAAATGGTAAGAAAGATGATGAAGTTGAAAGTTGGACAGGCTGTGAAAGAAGTGGCGAATGAAAAAGGGACACATGGAGGATGAGGATGTTGACACCTCAGTGGTCACAGCTGTCCCCGCTCACCAGGTATATAAATAGGTCTCACTATGTACTGGTGCCATCGTCAATTCATTTCAAACACTCTTCACACTTTTCCTTCTAATCCACAATATGGGTTCTAATTACAACGCTGCCATCGCCTTCTCTGCAGTGCTCACGCTGCTCCTCTTTCCCTTACTAACTGTAGGGGAGCTCGTACAGGAGCAGCCACTTGTGCTCAAGTACCACAACGGTCAGCTCCTCAAGGGCCGCATCACCGTTAATCTAATCTGGTACGGCAGCTTCACCCCGATCCAACGCTCCGTAATCGTCGACTTCATAAACTCCCTGAGCAGCGCGCCCAACGCGGCGCTTCCCTCCACTGCCACGTGGTGGAAAACCACGGAGAAGTACAAGGGGGGTTCCTCTGAGCTGGTCATAGGGAACCAGATTCTGCACCCGGCTTACACGCTCGGGAAAAGCCTCAAGGGAAAACACCTGCTCGCGCTCGCCTCCAAGTTCAATCAACTCAACTCGATAACGGTCGTCTTAACGGCTAAAGACGTCGCCGTCGAGGGTTTCTGCATGAGCCGCTGTGGGACCCACGGCTCTACGCGCAGCGTCCAAAACGCTGCCCGCACCGCTTATATATGGGTTGGAAACTCCGAAACGCAGTGCCCCGGGCAATGCGCGTGGCCCTTCCACCAGCCGATTTACGGACCCCAAACGCCGCCATTAGTTGCGCCTAACGGCGACGTCGGCGTTGACGGAATGATAATTAACTTGGCCACCCTTCTTGCTGGGACTGTCACGAACCCTTTCAATAACGGCTACTTCCAGGGACCCCCGACGGCGCCGTTGGAGGCTGTTTCGGCTTGCACGGGGGTTTTTGGGAGCGGGTCGTACCCTGGATATCCGGGTCGGGTCCTGGTGGATAAGGTGACCGGGGCGAGCTACAATGCGCATGGTGTGAATGGGAGGAGGTACCTCGTGCCAGCGATGTGGGACCCGCAGAGCTTGACATGCAAGACCCTCGTGTGAGAGTGCCACGTGGCGTGGGAAGGTGTAGATATTGGTTGATGGGAGCGGAAGCAGGGTATGGATAATGGATAATGGAGTCGGATCGGACGGAGTGTGTTTCTAAATTCTAAGCCTGCTTTTGTCGTTTAGTGTTACGTGTAAATTGTGCTACTAAAGACTATAGAGGAAGTGGAATGTTGTATAAATAGTAAATTATGAATAACGAAGAATAAGATTAAAAAAAGGATATCATTAATGTGATATAGATATATTTTATATATGTGTGAGGTTAGGTTGATGAGTTTGTTTTTGTAATTTTAAGAAAAGGGTTGGAGAGTGGATTCTTCTTTTATGAATTATTGATATGTTTGGGTAAAGTAAGGTAAGGTGGTTGAGGAATGAAGCGGTGGCGGAAGAGGGTTGGTGTTTTTGTTTGTTTATGGTAAATGAGAATAAAGGTGGTGGTGTTGGGGCCTGGGAGACCATTATGGCGAGGTATCGGTCATGATGATGTTGGGGTAAGGTGAAGTGAATCTCACGAGGTGTAAAAGGCTACAGGGGTGTCATTGTTTTAGATGGTTTTGGTGGGTCCTTTTTCTTTGCAATTATGTTTCTGATAAGTATTGGCTTGTACCCTTGTGAACGTGAAGATTGGGGTGAGGTAGCTTTTGCTATATTATTTTGCGAACGAAAGGGTGAAAGATTGATGGTCTTCCTTTGAAATAAGTAGGAATTTGATAATGGCATGGCCTTGGGCAGAACACTCTGATGGGTGGAGTTACACGCTATGTCCCTTTCTGTTTCCCAACCAGTTTCTCATTCAAGAAAAGTCAGAGTTTTAAATAAGAACTGATGGGTGTGTTAGGTTATTCATGCGAGAAATTTGAATAATAACATTTACACCTTAAACAGATACGTGGTTATTTGATTTTACCCTCTGCTATAAAATAACTGCCATAAGCTGAACTGGTCTTTGCCTCTAGACATCATATTCTCGAGTCAGCTCTTCCACATTTTTCAATGCTATTTCGCGACAAAGTTTGCCACTGCAGTTTTATGCGTACATGTGAAGGAAATAATTGAATGAATAGCTAAATAAGCATGGCAAGTCTGATGCACTCAAATTGTTAGTTGACTGTCTTTAAGAAGGCATTTACAGCCATCTGAGGTGTAAACCATGCCAGTTCTTCTGATAATCGGTACAGAGGGTCACGGTACAAGGTTACTCCAGAGAAATTGCATGGACATATTAGCCTTTCTCTTGCGTTAAGAATGAGTAAACTTTTTACTGAAATCTTTTCAAAAATTTATTTCTCTTTTAACAAGACTTTGAATAATAATGTCTTGTATTTTTTTAATAATTTTAGAACTTTTAATCCGTAATCAATAAAAATTTCGAGTTCTGAAGATAAACTTCCTATAATGAGAAGATATTGGAAAAGACAATTAGCCGCAAAGTACTAAAATAAATTACATAGCTATTTCTCTCAACATATTGAGATGAACAAAATTAGGTAAAAGCAATAAAATAAATTCAATTACTTTTAAGGTAATTTGAAAAAGATATAAAATGTCAATAAATAAATTAACCAAATATCTTAACTATGAAAAACGAATTAATTAAAATGATCTTGTACATAAAAAATGCATGTAGAGTGTGGACCAAATCAACTCTCAGGCTAGTGCTCTGATCTTTCGGGACAATACACAATGTTTTCCCATAGCCGACTATTAATTATCATAGGTTTTGACTTTTGACAATCACGACACAGGCTAGTATAGGACAACAATAAGAACTAGGACCAAACTATTGCTTGGATTCTCGTAAAGAAAACTTGAGGCCTACACTAACAATGGAGAGATGCACCTACACAATATTACAAATTTGAGAGAAGAAAAAACCCAACTGAAAACCCCACATATTAACATTTTTTAACAAGGATACTTTTACAACGAACATTTGAATATATAAAATATAAAAAAAAATGCAGAAGAATACATAATAAGCTTACAAGGTTTGCTGCTTAACCGGAGGCCGGACCATTCCCTCAGACTGAATGGCCTACATCAACCATGACACTAGAACAAGAAGTAGGTTATGTCCTTTCCTCCATAAAACAATAGTTCTAGTTCAGCATAATTAGACATTCAATAGTAGGGGCTATAGCGCATCCCCATTCTAAACCTTGGAACTTTTCTGCAATAAAAAGATGAGTGTTACATGACCATTATTAACAGTAAAAATATAAAACTTAGAAAGGGGTAGCAGCTTCTTGCACCCCAAATAAATCAATCCACACCTCCCTTCATTTCTGGCTAGGGTTGATGTTTTTGAGGTCCAAGATCGTGCAAAGGAAAGAAATGAAAACAGCATACCCATATCCAAAAGGAGCATAAGCAAAAGGAGGTGCATACGGGGCTCTGCCTCGAAACCCCTGGTAAGGATTAGGCCGGCGAGGACGATATTGCTTCATCCCTGGTATGTTGGTCCTCTTAGCAGTAACCTGCAAAACGTACATAACAGAATGGAAGGTTAAAAACGAAAATGAAGATATTTTTTAAACAAAAAGACCCTCTTGTTCTAACCTTCAATTGACGCCCGTGTAGTTCAGATTCATTCAGCAGAAGAGCTTCTTGAACAGCCTGCACTTCAAGAAACTCTACGTAAGCATAGCCCTTTGGTTGGCCAAACTTATCAGTTCGGATGGTGACTCGGTTTACGGTTCCACTTGACTGGAAATGCTGCTGCACTTCTTCTGGTGTACAAGAATAGTCCACCTGTGGAAAATATCAATCGTAAGAGATTAATTGATGACAAAGACACACGGAAAGCCAATTAATTTGATATTGGTTGTCCATGGAAACTGTTGTGCATTGTAAGAAGAGCATTATGATAATATGGAATGTTCTAGAAATTTGTAAGCAAATTTCGAATCAATAATTATAACAAACAACTGTGCAATATAATACACCCATTGCCTATTTAAATGGTTTGTAATTTTGATGTCAGTCATCCACTTCACTCCTCTCATCATAATATCCCAGGATATTATGCAATTTACAAACTACAAAACATCAATTTTAACTCAGTAAGATATATAAAGGAAACCAATTTATCACGGAACTGCAAAATGAATAGGTATGTTTCATGAACCGTTTTTGGCTTCTCTACCCCTCCACCTTCTTTTTCTTTAAAATTTTGCGGTGAATTAGTTAAAATATAAGTAAAAAAAGAAAATTGATTCAAAATTCCCTCTTGACCCCAAGGAAGAAAACAGAGAAATGTCAAGGACCCCTCACCATGAGAAAAAATACCTATTAAACTTTTGAGCACTAGGCACCGCCAAAAGCATCAGTTGGCTTTCAATCAAAATGGGAGATACCACGAACTGTCCTTTAGCTACAAAATCCTCTTCCCACCAGTAGGAATCCACGTTCTCGATCTGCAATCTAATCCATTCTTCTGTCCATCCCACCACAAAAACTTCGAAAGTTTCTATGCTATGGGCCTGTATTTTCACCCTAAATTGTAGTTAGCTTTACATGTAATTTTTTTTTTTTTCTTTTTCCTACCTTCCTCTTCACTATCAAAATATGATGTTTTGGATTTGACTCCTCTAAACTGAGGGGGGGAACGCAATATAGAAGATAAAGTATAATAATTACCACTAATGAAAAAAAGTCACAGATTGAGATTATAATTAAGCTAGATTTTCTTAATCGTGTATTTAATTTTATCACAATTATCAACCACTGGTTTTTTAATCAACAATTACAAGTTCAATTTACCATCTAAAGTGCATATCCTCGTTTCAGAGGAGCCAAATCGGTATGTCCATCATACTACAACTCCATGAATATCACTTTCCAAAACAATGCTTTAGCTTCTTAAATTTTGTTAATCCCTCCCTTCTTTTTTGTTGCATAATTTGTTTTCAAATCTTAATTTTGTAAACTTCTTACATAATTTTCTCTCCAGCTAAATATTATATCTTTTTATGACATACTTCCAACTACAGCACTACTAAACCAGAAAACTTGTAGATGAATGCATAACCTGCGATTGGAGTCGGGCATATTTCAATTAGGACACCACCACTTGAAAACACAATCAAATTTTGAAATATCAAAAGCACGTTCAACACCAAAAAGAAAGTTCTCATCATCAATTAGTAGCAATTTAAAAATTCAAAAATTTCCAAGATTTAAGTAGGTGAAGACTAATGCATTAATCTTTCAATTAGCAGTGAGGCGTTCACATTATACACGAGCACCGAACACGAACAACTTTGGCTAAGATACATAATAGAAAAAAAAAAAAAAAAAAAAAAAAAAAAAAAAAAAAAAAAAAAAAAAAAAAAAAAAAAAAAAAAGTCAGATAAAGCCAATACTAACTGGAGTTAGACATACACAGAAAAAAGCATAAAGGACCACATAAATGGCCATGGACATTTGATCACATGAAGTAAAACAAACATCTCAAATCGGCATGAAAGTCAAAGTTCAAGAGGAAACCACTGACCCAAGATTAACAACTATGAATGGACTGAGAAAAACTATAAATATCAGATTATTGGTGTACGAAAAGAAAATAGACTTCCCCAGGTTAATTTCAAATAAGGTTGCACGCACAGTAAAATGGGATGAAAATTTATTCTTCCAACAGTACTGGTTAATACGAACAGCTTAGGATTTTGAAAGCAGCACGTTCTAAAGGTGAGAAATTTGGGGCTTCGAGTTGCTTATCAACAGTGATGGAAAGACAAGCCAATTGAAAAAGGTCAGGTGGGTAGGGCAGGTATGGATTTGAGTAAGAGGTTATAGGTAACATATCATAGCATAACGGGTGAAAGAGAAGACATGTTGCTAGGGTTTGGTCCTTGCCCTTCAAGAGCTTCGAATAAGAGATACAAGGGAAAACTAAAATATTAGATTTAAGAGGAGCTGTATTCAGTAAAAATTGTAATTAATGTTGACGTTGAACATAAGTCAGATAAAACATAGGATCTAAATCATGATACAACAAAAGTAAAACGCATTGGAGTAAGAATCAAATTTGTAAGGTTCCAAAATCATAATTTCTATACAGAGAGGCTTTGTGCCATCAATAGTTTACTCATCCTACATAATCTTGGAGTAAGAATCAAATTTGTAAGGTTCGAAAATCATAATTTCTATACAGAGAGGCTTTGTGCCATCAATAGTTTACTCATCCTACATAATCTTGTTATCCTAGATCTGCAATCTGGATTTAATTTATTAAACTAACATGGATACTGTCATGGTAAGCATCCAGCTGATTCACCATTGATTTCAATAGAAAATCTTTGCAACAAAGAAGCCTTAAATTAGTTAACTCTTAACAAAATAATCAAACAGTAAATCAAATATCTTCAGTCCTTTAATGGACATATATCTATATACAATCAACAACTTGATTTAACCTTTCCCTCCTTATCTTTATCTGAGTAAAAATCTCCTCTACATCGCATTGCTTCACTTCCGCATGTCAAGCAGCACTCGAATCACTCATTTATGACTGATGCCGACACACAAACAACAAAAACACTAATTGAGAAAAAAGTATGCTGAACTAAAGCAAAAGCTAAAAAAAAAACAGTAAACAACAGCAAGAAACATGCCAAATGCTGTTCAATATGGCTGTTTGGATAAAAGACATTTTGATCTTGCTGCTGGGAATATATTCTCACTGTCAGAAAAAAGAGAGACCTCTTATGGATGTTGGAGTTCTATTCTATCACATTCCATTATTTTACATTGTCACTTTCGCATGCAGACACACATGTAAACATGTGTGTAATATCAAACCATGAAATATGTTTTTCATAACATTAAGGTTCAATTGGTTTCTTAATTATGTATAAAGATGGCAAGCTAGACTCTAGACTTTATACAGCCTCAGGATTAAGAGTAACGAGATTAAACCCAAACCCTCAACAATTAATGCAAACACAACATAAAGTCATGTGACTCCTGGCATCACAATCCGTTTTGTTCCAAAAGCAGCCAACACACTTACTCACATTGGCTTGTTATGAATTAATAACTACAGACAAAACATATAAGTTAATTTCACTACTATACACGGCCCATATTAGGAAACACGACAATTAGAGCATTAAATAAGCAAAATTTAAAATTTTAACGTAAACAGAAGAAGAGACAGCTCACATTGCCGACAAAGACTGATCGAGAATCTACTTCCTCTTTATTGTTCTGACTCGAAGCAGCAGTAGCAGGAGCTATTTGGAGATAAGAATCAATAACAGAAACAAGAATCCAAGAATCGATTGTAATGAAATGTCTTGCACACTAAGAAAATGCAGTGGTCACACCATGTGCAAGGAGAAGAAGATAAATCAGAAGGAAAAAAAGACAAAGGTAAAGACAAAACAAATAACATTCACAATTTCCTTTCAAGGTTAAGAAAGAGTCAAATCAAAGAGACACGTGGGGAGACGCTCGGCTGTCACTTAGGCCTCTCTCATTCACAACATGCATTGCATTGCCTTAAAGGGAAATGCAGAAGCCTTGAGCACTACGGCACTCAAACATCCCCAAGTATCGCCCGAAATCAAATAATCCATGCATTAACCCATAACTCCATATTTCAAAACAAAACTTGACAAATTTTCAGCTAGTATTAACCATTCACAACCAAGTTAGAGAGCCTTTCTCAACCTCTAAAGTGAACTCTTCGGTCTTCCACAAAGGAATCAATTGCATGACGCAGTATACACTACCAAACAACACACGGAATCCTAATTTTTTAAGGTAAGTAAGTAATTGGAAGAATTATGATCTATATCAACAATGCAAAACAAACAAACCAGAGCTGATTCTCACATAAATTTCACAAATAAAATAAAAAAAAGTCGAATATTTTAAAAAGAAAAATCTAGAGAATTGAAAAAGTAGTAAAACAAATAATTTACGAAAGGTACAGATCCCATTTCCTTCTCGACCTTGACCTGCATCTCCCGCAAAGCAGAAGCTTCGTCTTCCATTTCCTTCAAGCGCTTCTTCATGTCATCCAACTCCAAGCCCTGCGATGCAATCGGCATTGATTCGTGAAGCAATGTTGATGGAAAGGGAAATTGAAGCAGAGAGATGAAACGCAAAAGCAAAAGCAAATGGGATGAACGCATTGCATACAGCTTCGTTGCTGTCTGAACCGAGCATTTCAACGTCGTCGTTTTCCGTGTTGCTCTCTCTTTTTTCTACAATTTTCCCTTCTCCGCCTTTACTTATACTTTACCGCAACAACCATTTCATTTCACAATTTAATTTAAGGGTAAAAGGGTCTTTTCATCACCAAAAATATAATGTACTCATTGAAATTATTTTTTTAGACAACTATCTACATTTCTGACATAATAATCCTTAAATTAATATATTTTTAAACAACTCTTTCAATTTTTAATAATTTCATCTAAGCCACTAAACTTTATTCTTTATTTTCATTTTGATGTATAAATATATATATATATATATATAAATATATATATATATATATATATATATATGTTTGTTTTATT
>Ga0209489_105484_pt1 | contig 21928 bp, 9 predicted proteins | sample SiratrowhiteBW_FD_187527 | JGI IMG/M metagenome (GOLD analysis project Ga0209489, IMG submission 187527) | Root nodule microbial communities of legume samples collected from California, USA - Siratro white BW (SPAdes) (version 2) | ecosystem: Host-associated > Plants > Roots > Nodule | place: USA...
ACACACCAAAATATATAATCATTTAATATTAAAATAAATTATTATTTTATTATTATATAATATTTAATTATAAAAAATAAATGTTAAATAAATTTAATTGGTGAGCAGTCATGTATTACGAGATGTGAATATTAATTAATATATCGAAATTATTTGAATATTACATATTCAATATAAGTATGCCGGAGAATATATCAAAATTTTATGTTAAATATTGAAAATTTAAAAGATAAATAAAGTTAATTATAATTAATATTAATTAAATGTTTTAAATTAATATCATAAGTAACTTCAAAATTATAACAATTCATATTTATAATAAATAATATTAAATAATGTGATACATTTTATAAAAAAATGTGTTTTTAATTAGTATTTAATATTTTAATATTAAATACTTATTTAATTATTGAATTTTTTTTTCAGATATTTTAATATTTGAACTGAGATTCAATTAGGAATAGTTTCTAAAAGATACCATAAAGTAAAAAAAATATTTTAATATTTGAACTCAGATCTAACCAAAAATAGATAAGTAAGATCTTTTAGATGATATCATAAAGCAGAAATCTGGACTTTAAATTTTAAGATTTAGGATTTATTTAATAATTTTAATATATAATTAAGTAATTATTAATACATATATTTTATTTGTTAATTTCAAAAGAGTTAATGCATAATTTCAAAAGATATTAGCTAACATTTTGATAGGAACAGAAAATTTAAGTCCCCACTTGAATAATCTATTTTTTTTTAAAAAATCATTCTATGAAATCTATTGTTTTGAACACAATATATAAAAGTATTACAACCAATTTCGTGTAAAAATTTAAAGTGACTATATCAACTACAACACCCATCTATACTATAATATCATAAGTAACTTTAAAATTATAACAATTCATATTTATAATAAATAATATTAAATAATGTGATACATTTTATAAAAATGTGTTTTTAATCAGTATTTAATACTTCAATATTAAAAACTTAATTATTAAATTTTTTTCTGATATTTTAATATTTGAACAAATATTGAACCAGGAATGAACAAGTAAGAATTTCTAAAAGATATCATAAAGCATAAAGAAATTATAATATTTAAACTGAAATGCAACCAGAAATAGACAAGTAAGATCTTCTAGAATATACCATAAAGCAGAAATATGTACTTTAGATTTTAAGGTTTATTTGTTAATTTTAACATATAATAAAGTAATTACTAATACATATATTATTTTTTTAATTTCAAAAAAGTTAATGCATAATTTCAAAAGATCTTAGCTAAAATTTTGATAGGAACGAAAAACTTGTAGTCCCAATTTAAATAATTTCTTTTTCTATTTTAAAAATCAATCTGTGAAATATACTATTTTGAACACAGTATAGGAAAACAATTACAACCAATTTCGTGTAAAAAATTGAAGTGTCATATCAACTACAACAAATATCGCAAATCCAAACATCTACATAGAAGAGATTTTCTACATCTACAAAGAAGAGATTTTCTTCAATACTAGCTCTGTAACCAATTCCAAAGAGTTAGTGCATAATTTCAAAAGATCTTAGCTAAAATTTTGATAGGAATAAAACACTTGTAGTCTGATAAGTACCAATTTTGAATGTTTTATACATGAGAAATATTGAGTACTTGTGGGTTTAAGTGTTATTTAAAATAGTAATTACTCTCAATTTTAGAGTTTTTGGATTTAAATTTATGTTTTGAGTCCTGAGTTAAAGGAAATCATTTAATCTCAATTATTGTGAAATTTCAGGTATAAAAAAATGAAGAAAATGATAGATTGAAGATTGATGAAGAAAAAAAATGAAAAGTTTAAAATAGAGAAAGGCCCAAAAGAAAAGCCACTTAACCTAGGCCCAAAACCAAGTTTAAAAGGAAATTTTTAGGGTTTTGGACGAAATGAAGACCTCCAGGACGAAAGTAATACCTAGAAGACGGAGGCAGACGGTTAGAATCAAGATTTTATTCTTCTCTTGCAATCTTCCTTTCATTGGGTTGTAATGGCTACCATGGGTAGCTAATTCTTCATCTTTGGGATTGAATGTAATCTTTTGAACTCACTCATATTTTGGTGATTTTTATATATAATATTCAGTTTCTACTCAATTGGTATTTTCATCTTGTGCTTAATGCTAGATTTTATCTGATCAATAGAGTCTTGATTTTGATTCTTGAAATTTAACTTGGAAGTACTTTTGAGTTTCCGACCTAGATGAAAATACTCAATATATTAGAATACTAGGGATAGGTTTCGATGTATTGATTGCATACAACATCGTTCTTAATGTTGGGTAATTTACTAAATAGCTGAGGGATTAGTGTTTAGGAAATTTCCTTATAAATTTCATATCAGAGGAATCGGTGTGAATGAATTTTATATGTGCATCAATTGTGAGTAGTTACGGATATTGTATGTTTTATAAAATCCAAAATATGAATGAGGAAGATAGATGAGGTTAAATCCCAAAGTCCTTCTAGATCTTGCAAACTTCTTTTCATAATTGTTACTTAACTTTAACTGTTCTTTTACGTTTCTTGACTCAAATTATTATCAAATCATCTTGAAACTTTTATTTGCTTCGTGAGTAGTGACGTTAAATTCTAAAACAAAACTATTCCCTGTGGAATCGACATCCTTACTTTATAAATCTATATTACTTGTGACTCGGTACACTTGCCGAATAAAGTCTTAAAATAGTATAGGAAAACTATTACAACCAATTTCGTGTAAAAAATTGAAGTGACCATATCAACTACAACAAATATCGCATATCCAAATATCTACAGAGAAGAGATTTTCTACATCTACAAAGAAGAGATTTTCTTCAATACTAGCTCTGTAACCAATTCGAAAGAGTTAGTGCATAATTTCAGAAGATCTTAGCTAAAATTTTGATAGGAACAAAAAACTTGTAGTCCCAATTTGAATAATTTCTTTTTCTATTTTAAAAATCAATCTGTGAAATGTACTGTTTTGAACACAGTATAGGAAAGCTATTACAACCAATTTCGTGTAAAAAATTGGAGTGACCATATCAACTACAACACTCAGTTATACTGTAATATTGCAGATCCAAACATCTACACAAAAGAGATTTTCTACATCTACAAAGAAGATATTTTCTTCAATACTAGATCTGTAACCAATTCCAAAGAGTTAATGCATAATTTCAAAAGATCTTAGCTAAAATTTTGATAGGAACAAAAAACTTGTAGTCCCAATTTGAATAATCTCTTGTTCTGTTTTAAAAATCAATCTGTGAAATGTACTGTTTTGAACACAGTATAGAAAAAATATTACAACCAATTTCGTGTAAAAAATTGAAGTGACCATATCAACTACAACACCTAGTTATATTGTCATATCGCAAATCCAAATAGCTACAAAGAAGAGATTTTCTTCAATATTAGCTCTATAACCAATTCCAAAGAGAAGAGAAGTGATTCAGAAAGAAGGAAAATATAATATAATATAATAGAATATACTATAACATAATATATATCATATAATATAATATAATATAACATAATATAATATCATACCATACCATACAATATAATATAATACTATACAATAAAATACAATACGAAATAACACAATATAATACAATAGAATACAACATAATATAATATAAATTATGGCAAATAATTAAGAAAAATGATCTAATCTATTTTTACAAATAATTTGAATATTCATAAATTTATTTTACAATTCTATTTTTATGCAGTTGTTCATTTGCATGTTTTTCTTAAAATAAAATCTTTCCGAGTTTAATCTTTTGATATTTTTACATTTATTTGTTCTTAATATAAATAAACTTATATTGTGGGATGAACTTCAACGAAGGGGCTAGTCTAGTCATCAAAGTCTTGGACGTAATGTTGGTGGACTGACTCGTACCGATTGAAGTGTCGCCAATTTGTCGTTCTATCATCATGGCCAGTTGTTGCTGCATTAACTTGATTTTGTCCTCCAACTATGTAGCCATTTGATTTTCTAAGTTAACTCTTTTAATTGTTGATTGATACCCTACCTAGAAGAATGCAAATTGAACCTTTGACAAGATCTTTGGCTAAGAGACTAGAAGAGGAAGAATTAATGTTAGAAGACTCTTCTTTTTGTAGAGGGTGAATTATTAGTATGATGACTAGAAATAATTCATCAAGTTGAACGGGTGACCAAAATTATTTTCTTAATAAATGTTGTACAATTATGAACATTATATGTTACACAACTGAATTGAATTAGATGTAATAAAAGATATATAAGTAATGAATAATACTTATCAAGTCCAAAGCAATGTTCAAGTGTGATTTGTGGATATTTATTGCATGGAGCTGTGAGATTTTTGTGAATAAGACCTTGCTTGTGGATATTGGAAGTGTGGAGAAATTATGGTGCCAAAGTGCTTGTCAAAGAGAATGAGCGTGTTGAGAAAGTTTAGAATTATAAAAATGAAGTATGAAAACTTTATCAACTTCGTGCACGCAAATTGCTACAGCATAACCAAATAAAAGTCGCACTCTCCGAAGCCAACTAGTTTTATACAAAGAAAATAATAATATACTTGAAAAATAAAAAGAACGCAGATAACTAAATTAAGAAAAGTGTACTTGATGGGGAGCATAACATGAAAACAAACTAACAAGGTTTAATTAAGATGCTTTGCTCTAGTAACTAATTATTTAATTACAAATTCTGTCTCCTAAATTAAGTACCCAAGGCAAGCTGGAAGGAAGAATACTACTACTTTATTTGGTTCTGGGTCATAGCAATATGCATAATATGCACATAAAACTAAACAAAATCCAAACCTTCTCTTTTATAGTTCCAAACTTTTCCAATGCCAAAAAAATGGCATCCTTCGAAAACTATTTCATTGGTATATTGTGGGAAAGGTGCTTTCAGATTTCAATTGAAACAAACAGAAGGTTAATTTACGATTCAAAACATAACTTTAGTATAAATACCACAAATAATCTTCGGTAGAACCACACCGCATCTTTCACATATTTCACTGACCAACATCAAACACTTGTAAGAATATACTAGCTACCATGGCTACCAAAACTCAATTCTATCACATTTCTTTGACATTGCTTTTCTACATCACAATTTGGGCTTCTCAAGTCACATCTCGCACTCTCCAAGATGCCCCCATGCATGAGAGGCATGAGGAATGGATGACTCGTTATGGCAGAGTGTACAAGGACCCTCAGGAAAGGGAGAAGCGCTTCAGGATATTCAAGGAAAATGTGAATTACATTGAAGCCTTCAACAATGCTGCCATGTAGATATATTTGAGTGCAAGGATATATTTTTATTGATATAAAATAATATTTATACATTTTCAAGAAAAACAGAATGTAAAACCATAATTTAAAAACATATCTAAACTAAAAAACAGTTTAAAACTAATTATAAAATCAAAAAAGTATGTTATAAACAGACTACTAGACTTGGTAACTAACACCCTAAATTCATGGAACTAAAAAACTAAATATCAAATCCCTTAGATTTTTGTTGTTTCTCCTGCACTTGTCTTATTCTGAATTTTTCCAAATTACATCATAAGAGGCATTTTTCCAACACTCCTCCTTGCCTCTTTTGATGTAAATTCCAATTTTGTCTTTCAATTCTTTAAATCTACTTCTTGGAGGAACTTTAATTAAAATATCAACTAATTGATTATTGATTTTCAGAATCTTCTTTTGTGGACTTTGATTACTTTTTCATGACGGGCATCCTTGTTTTTCTTCTTGACAGATTTCTTGGTTGCCTTGACCTTAATATCATCCCTGCTAATAAATTTGGTAACTTGCCCCTGGGTCTCTCTTCAATTCTCATTGATCTACCAACAGGGCCATTAACAGCAACAGATCCTTGCCTGCCTTTGAACGCGCAACTCTTCTTCTTCTTTACTTTCTCGACTATTTTTGCTTTCTCCCAAGTCCCAACTTTAGCCGCAGAGGAATAGGCTAAGTCGGTTTGTATGTTTGCCGAGAAGCTTTTGCCCTTCATCTTTATTGACATCAATTTAATGCCAGTTGAATCAAAGACTTCACAAGTTTTATCTTTGAACACAACAGCATAATCTTTCTCTAAAAGTTGTCCGACACTTAAACAAATTTTGATCAATCTCAGGAACATGTAGAACATCAGAGATTATTCTTTTACCTGAGTCAGAATCAATGGCAATATCACCTATGCCTTTGACCTCAATATAGTCTCCATTCCCAATTCTGACTTTCGAAAGATAGGTTTTGTCCAGCTTTACAAGCATGCCTTTATCATGAGTCATGTGATGAGTGTATCCACTATCAATCAACCATGTTTGACTAGTGATGTCACTAGCAAAACAAGTCGCCACAAAAAGATACTCCTCCTTCTCGTCATCGATCTCTTGAGCAATTTGCGCATCTTGTTGCTTTCTTTTGCATATCTTCTCTACATGAGCCTTTTGATTGCAAGACCTACACACCACATCGGGTCTCCACCAACATCTCCAATGTGGATGAGAAGTTGTTTTACAGTATTGACATACTAAGTACTTCTCCTTCTCGTCATTGTCATCCTCATCACTTTTCTTCTCATTTTTCCAGCCTTTCTTCTTTATTTGTAACTCGGCTGTGACTTTGCTAGTAAAGCTCCTTCAATATTCGGCGGCTCTTGTCTCAACATTCTTCTCTGCTCTTGGGTTTGTAAAGAGTTCATCAACTCGGTTAATGAGATTTTTGTGAGATCTCTAGAATCTTCAAGTGAAGAAATCTTTGCTTCAAACCTCTCAAGGAGGCTTACCAGCACCTTCTCTACCACCCTCTTATCGGGCAAGTCTTCTTGTAGTAAACGGATTTTGTTTACTATCATCAAAAGTCTATCAAAATATTCTTTGATAGTCTCGTTCTGCTTCATTCTCAACATTTCAAATTCTCTTCTTAGATTGAGAACTTGCATTTGCCGAGTTCGTTCATTACCTTGAAACGAAACTTGAAGAGTATCCCATGTTTCTTTTGCTGTTTCACAATTTATGATTCTCGTGAAAACAACATCGGAAACCGCAGAGTGAATACAAGCTTTTGCCTTGGCTCTCATCTTTGTTTCCTCATTGAAAGCTCTAATTTGAGCCACAGTTGGATCTGCCTGTAACGGCTGACCTTCAGTGTTTACAAATTTCCACAATCCACTCGCTTCTAGATAGGTCTTCATTTTAACTGACTATATCTCATAGTGTTCACCAGAAAAGATTGGTGGTGCTGCCATGAAGTTCGCAGACATCTCTCACTCTCTTCAAGAACTCTCGTCTCACAGGTTTTTTGATCACTCTCACTCACCCAGGCCCTTAAGAACTAAGAACTGAATTAGATCATGGTGCCACAGCTGTGGGATATGGTGTTAGTGATGATGGAACTGAGTATTGGCTGGTAAAGAACTCGTGGGGAACCGAGTGGGGTGAAGAAGGCTACATTAGGATGCAAAGAGGTGTGGATTCTGAGGAAGGACTCTGTGGCATAGCCATGCAAGCGTCTTACCCTACTGCATAATTAAAAAAGTTGTACTAAATTACAATTCTATGTACCTCTTTAACAACTCATTCCTATCATCCATATCATTGTATGCTTTCCATGAACACAATATTATAAATACAAATGTTGTCAGTCAATTACTATTACTAATGAAAAATGAGTCATGGTTTTATAGAACAAGCTAAAGGTAAAATTAGTATGAAGCAAATACTTGGAGAGAGAACTGAATTCGCTATTAAAGAATTTGTAACTCGTTACAATGATACACAGAGCGTTGTTTAACCACGTAAGACGCAGTCTATGGAATATGTACAAAAATGACTCCTCTAATCTAATCTATGCTACTCTCCTAAAGTATGGCATTTATGGTCTATTCAAGCAAGAAGTTATACGTTGGAAAACTTGTTCACTGCAAGGAATTGTGAGGCCACCCATAGGATGATCATATCCAAACTCTTCCTCAGCTTGACTCAATAAGTTTTGAAATGAAGGTTTGTTCAAGTATGAAACAGGGATCACAAACCGCTTCATTTTCTCTCCGACGTAGACTGCAAGATGCCCCTTTTGTGCATCAACTGCTTTATGAGAAGCTTGATTTGCGGCAAATATTGCCTTTCTGATAGCAGGTAAACGAAAACCCATTGTTGTATTGATATGAGAACAGAAGAGTTTGAGAAAAGTGTTGAGAAAAAGCTTTTGAATTTAGAATCGTTTGGGATGTGAATGATTTGTGTTGGTCCTAAATGCTTACAGCCATGAGTATATATAGATAAAAGGATATGCATTAATTGGTTAGTTGAATTATTGGTGAAGGATGGATATGAGATAGCAGTCAAAGGACCAAAGGACACATAGCATGTGGTGCTGTCCAGAAGGACTTTCTTAAACAGCAACGTGACGTGTTACAATAGATAATACAAGTCCCATTTTGTGGATATGAAAAAGAAGACTAATTGGTTTATATTGTATCATAATATGATCATGCATCCAATGTTGATTTTCTTCGTATCTCCTCTGTACCTCAAATTGTAAGAAACACTGCATGACATTTGCATAAATGATGTCTCCAATAACTTTAATAAGTTTCAACATCACACCTTTGATATTACACCTATAAAGACTATCACATTTTTATTGAAATGATAGAATTTAGAAAGGAGTCGATTGGTTTTAGAATAAATAGCTCTGTAGTTAGTTGTTGTATTGGACACTCAATATAGTCTACAAAACTTCCTACCATTTATATTATTATTTTTTAGAATATTGTTTTATTCAAATTGTAAAAAAGTGAATTCTCATAGGATGGTTTGTATTATCCAGTATTAGTGTAAGGACTTCTATTTAACATATATTCAAATTATGCTAACCTATATCCGTTTAAATAAAATATATTCTTTGACTTTTTTTTTCTCAACATAAATTCTCATAAAATATATTCAAATGTATGACCCTCCACACTGATAAAGATCTAGACGGTGGCACACATCAGATTTTCCCATATGCAATATGTGTGGACAAAATTCCATGTGTTCTTACGAGAAGAACGTCTCTTATCTAAGATGTGAAAGCCTCTTTGCCTGAGCTTTGTGGATTTCTTATAAAGGTAATTTCCAACTTGTTTGTTGAATGCTTAAGAGAGGTCCACCTATAATAAACTGATAATAATAAGAACTTTAAGCGAAGAACTTATGTCAGACATCCCATCATCTGTAAAAGTCAAAGTTGAAATACTATGCAAAACTGTAGTCTGACACTTCTTCAAACATCTTCATGTTTTAATTTGAATGGACTCAAGATAATATATTTGAAGACAAACCAAATAGATCACATTCACATATTAACACTAATTTATGTGTATTTGAACTCAAATTTGTCTTGTTATCATTAAATATCAAAACACATTGCAATTTATTACAGACTGCTGTTATACTTCCATGGAATTAATTTGGTCAGGTTAAAAATGCAGCAAATAAACAAAAAAGTAAAGTGGAAACTGTAACTACTCACCGTCATAAATTCTAAATATAAATTTTTGATAGTGCAATGAGATTAACCAACCGTTAGGCAACACATGCATAAATTATTCATAGAGCTTGAGAACTAAAACGAAATATATCGAGAAGCTCTTGATCAATAACATAACACATTACTAAATCAATTTTTCCAATTTAAGAAGCTTGCCTAAAAAAAGATGTGGTTGTAAGTTGAGAAATCAAGGTCAGGATTTTAATGCTTTAACCAATAAATTCCTGCCAAAACAAATTATAAAATCAAGTCAGATTGAGAGAGATAAACATATTGATAGAGTTCTTCCTCAAAGATTTGTAATTTCTTCTTTTGATGGAGTTTGAGAGATGGCGCAAACGGAAGGAAGGGATGGAGGAGAGGATTCAATGATTTGAAATGGATTTAGGAGAGTGTCTCAATGAGAGGTGAAGCCAACTCAACTAGGAAGGAGTTTAGGTTCTAGTATAAGAAGGAGACTAACCCGGAGATGACTCATGAACAAATAATGGCTAAAATTAGAAAGTATTTCTATACTCATTCATAAGTAAATTTACAAGAGGGGACCTGACTTATTTATAGCCTACACAACCGGCCAAGCAAAGGAGAAGAAGAGAGGGAAAATTCAAGTTTGAAATCCTTCAAACGTGGGCGCCAAGTGAGTCACGTTTCCTACATGCTCGCACATGTTTCCAACTCCTCTATGTATCAAACACAGACACTAGCAACACCCTAGCTATCAGATGCTACAACCACATTAGCAGATTCCTTCTTGGATTGAGGCTTCTTGCCTATCCCATTTCTATTCTTGTTTGGATAACTTGACTTGAAGTGACATTTCTTGTGGCGGTAGCACTTAACTTGATTGTTTGACATGGATTGCTTCATCTTCTTCCCCTTAAACTCCTTCTCTTTCTTCTCCTTTGACTTGGACATGTTCAGACTCAACCAATTTCGTCCCCCTTGGACTCCTGAAGCATTTGAAGATCCTTCGACCTTATTGAGGTTTGCACTTCCTCTAAAGTAATGGTTTGCTCCTTTCCAAACAACAAAGTGTATTTAAAGTGTTTATACGTCTTGGGTAAGGCGTTTAGGAGAAGTAAAGTCGTATCCTCATCATCTAGTTTCACATAATGTTCTCTAGGAAGTCCAAGAACTTGTTAAAATATTTTATATGTTCCACCATCGCTCTTGACTTGGTCATCTCGGCAAATATAGTTGTTGCTTCTTTTGTGTGCTAACAACGTAGTTATATATAATGACTCAAGCTTCACTTACGTCGATACAATAATCTTATCCATTGCAGCTTCTCTTAGTGCCTTATCACTAAGACATAGGATTATGGAGCTTCTTATTTTGTAGATCATATTAGCCTTCTTTTTCTAAGATATAGGCACTGCTATGTTCACCCCATCCTTCATATTATCAACACAACCTTGTCGATTTAAGATGGTCTCCATCTCAAGTCTCCATAATTCGAAATCTTTCTCCCAGACTTGGTGGTCTGCTTGACTTTATTTTCCTGTTTTCCATAGACGCACCAATTTTTGGGTTCATCAACAATATCAAAGCAAGAAATACAGGAACACGATTGAAGAAAAAACTTTTATTAATAACAAACGATCTATATAAAAAGTCTAATCACAATACAGGGTGTTTGGTCTAAACCCCCAAAATCTCTATATACAAAGCTTATACTAAGAAGTAAAAGAAAATCGTTTAAAACAAAATATGTTAAACAAAATATGTTAAGACAGTTATAATAAACACGGTCTAGCTTATCTGAGCACTATTAGACTGTCTATAGTAGACAGTCTTTTCCAACTTCATATCAGAGAGTCTAACCGTCTCATTAAATTCTTTAGCTAATGGTCTGTTGTACTTGATTTAGATCATTAAATTCTTTAGCTAATGGTGTGTTGTACTTGATTTAGAGTCAATAATCCTATATAACAATGTATCTCTTTCACGAATACCATATTGTAAGTAAACTTGTTATCCGTTAATTGCTAATGAAAAACGAGTCAAATTAAAGCTATCCAAACCATAAATTAAAGAAAAGTAAAATTAGTAGGAAACAAATGCTTGATTCCACTATTAAAGAATTTGTAACTCTGTTACAATGATACGAAGGGTATGGCTGTATAGTATTGACAAAGCCGTGTTTAATCACGTAATATGAATTTGTGAGTCTAATGTTGAGAAGACGCCTATTGTACAAAATGTCTTGGCTAATCTATGTTAGTCTCCAAAGGTATGCGATTTATTTTGAAGTCAAGCAAGAAGTTATATGTTGGAAGACTTGTTCACTGCAAGGAATTGTGAGGACACCCATGGGATGATCATATCCAAACTCTTCCGCTGCTTGACACAACAAGTCTTGAAATGAAGGTTGGTTCAAGTATGATACAGGAATCACAAACCGTTTCATTTTCTCCCCGACATAGACGGCAAGATAGCCTTTTGGCGCATCCACCGCTTTTGAAGAGGCTTGATTTACGGCAAAAAGTGACTTTCTGATACCAGGTAGACGAAAACCCATTGTTTTGTTGGTTTGAGAGAAGTCTTGAGAATAAGCTTTTGAGTTTTGAATGCTTTAGGATGTGAATGATTTGTATTGGTTCTAAACGCTTGAAGGATTGAATATTTATAGAGAAAAGATGTGTAAAAACCAATTGGCTACAAGAATTATTGGACCAGCCGAGAGACAAGGGCATATGGTGTTGTCTTGAGAACTGTCTCATGAATGAACGTAACATGTGATAGTAGTTAAGATAACAGTGTCCTCCTTCTCTAGTGAAGACCAAAATGTCTCCTCATTTGCAAAGAAAAAATTGAATGTTGACGATTATTAAATGGGGCGGTGAGAGTTAGAATTTGCCGTACACAAAAAATGTGGTTCAAAGTTTGTGATGATAATGTATTGAACATTGGTTCTCTTCGTACCTCCAAACACTTACTCAGAGTTGTCAATCTAGTCTGCTTAAGATTTACTGGTTGCTATTTGTCACTGATATCATTGATATATGGCATATCAATACAACTGTCATCTTGATTATTTGGAGAAGCATGTGTCCACCATTGCACTTGTTATATCCATCGCAATGCATAAAAAAACTATAGATTCTCAGGTGCGTAATTTGTTGGCCACAATCTCGAAAGGTGAATATCGCTACCAGTGAACTTCCTAATCCTTGAAAGAGACCTGTGAGACAACACCATATGTTGGAGATAAGATGAGACATGGTATGACCGTGCAAGGAGGATGAATTTTAAAATGTTACCTCTCACTTGAATGAGCTGTAAATAGTGCTAATATAGACTGAGATATATTACATGAGGCCAATTTCTTGAGAAGACACTTTCTTTTTTCTGAATCAAAATGCTAAACACTGGACATTCTTCAACCATATTTTATTTAAACGTGTGCTTCTAGCATAGTAGGGTCTTAATTTGATTTTATCTGATAGACATAAGTTATTGGAAAGAATTTGTTCTTTGACTTTTCCAGACATAGTGTTATGGATGATGAGCCTTACCATTCATGATGGCATAAAATAAAGCTTCTGTTACAGAGTTGGGCAGGTTTATTGGCCAATTTGTACAGAAGACACTTTCTTTTTTCTGAATCAAAATGCTAAACACTGGACATTCTTCAAACACATTTTTGTTTAAATGTGTGCTTCTAGCATAGCAGGGTCTTAGTTTGATGATGATCTTATCTGAAAGACAAAAGTTACTGGAAAGAATTTGTTCTTTGACTTCTCCGGACATAGTGTTATAGATGATGAGCCATACCATTGATGATGGCATAAAATAAAGCTTCTGTTACTGAGTAGGCCATGTTTATTGAAGGAAAAAAATAAACTTCGATGATAAGTCCAATTTTTACGTTGCACACACACCTATTTGAGCAGAGAACCAACCTCTTTTATTAAGGCCCTAGCTTCTTAAAATTTTACTTTGCTATGTATGTTTATCAATAAACTAAACATTGTTTGTCTGAATTAAATTTATTTCCTCTTTAGTCCAAGTGAAAATATTTTCACTCTACCGTGTGATCTATGCTCGCTTTGAAATTTCAAAGAACAAAGTCCGGTTTTTGGACTGAACTTAACCTTGGCATTACAGAGAGAAGAAAACATTGAAATTGGTAAACTAAAAAGACTGAGTAGCTACTTGAATAGTTTAATTCATTTTCATTGTACAATTAAATATCGTTCTTCTCACAAAAGGGAGATGTTTACAAGTTGAGAAGACGCCTAAAGTAAAAAGATGTCTCCACTAATCTATGTTAGTCTCCTAAAGTATGACATTTATGGTCCATTCAAGCAAGAAGTTATACGTTGGAAGACTTCTTCACTGCAGGGAATTGTGAGGCCACCCATAGGATGATCATATCCAAACTCTTCCTCAGCTTGACTCAATAAGTCTTGAAATGAAGGTTTGTTCAAGTATGATACAGGGATCACAAACCGCTTCATTTTCTCTCCCACATAGACTGCAAGGTGCCCCTTTTGTGCATCAACTGCTTTCGAAGATGCTTGATTTGCTGCAAATATTGCCTTTCTGATGCCAGGTAAACGAAAACCCATTGTTGTATTGATATGAGAACAGAACAGTGTGAGAAATGTTGAGTAAAAGCTTTTGAATTTAGAATGGTTTGGGATGTGAATGATTTGTGTTGGTCCTAAATGCTTACAGCCATGAGTATATATATAGATAAAAGGATATGCATTAATTGGTTACTTGAATTATTGGTGAAGGATGGATATGAGATAACAGTCAAAGGACCAAAGGAGAGACATAGCATGTGGTGCTGTCCTGAAGGACTTTCTTAAATACCAACGCAACGTGTTATAATAGACAATACAAGTCCTACCTTGTGGATATGAAAAAGAAAGACTAATGGGTTTATATTGTATCAGAATATGATCATGCATCCAATGTTGATTTTCTTCTGATCTCCTCTGTACCTCAAATTGTAAGCAACACTGCATGACATTTGCATAAATGATGTCTCCAATACCCACCAACTTTAATAAGTTTCAACATCACACCTTCTTTGTCATAACACTTATAAAGACTTTCACATTTTCACTGAAATGATAGAATCTATAAAGGAGTCGATTGGTTTAAGAATAAGTAGCTCTGTAGTTGTTGTATTGGCCCCTCAATATAGTCTAAGAGACTTCGTACCATTTATATTATTATTTTTTAGAATATTTCTTTTATTCAAATTGTAAGAAATTGAATTCTCATAAGATGGTTTGTATTATCCAGTGTTAGTGTAAGGACTTCTATTTAACATATATTCAAATTATGCTAACCTATACCCGTTTAAATAAAATATATTTATTGACCTTTTCTCAACATAAATTCTCATAAAATATATTCAAATGTATGACCCTCCACACTGATAAAGATCTAGACGGTGGCACACATGAGATTTTCCCATATGCAATCTGTGTCGACAAAATTCCATGTGTTCTTACCGGAAGAACGTCTCTTATCCAAGATGTAAAGGTGTTAAGCCTCTTTTTCTGAGCTTCGTGGATTTCTTATAAAGGTAACTTCCAACTTGTTTGTTGAATGCTTAAGAGATGTCCACCTATAATAAACTGATAATAATAAGAATTTTAAGTGAAGAACTGTATTAGTTATCTTAGACATCCCATCATCTGTAAAAGTCAAAGCTGAAGTACTATGCAAAACTATAGTGTGACATCATGTTTTAATTTAAATGGACTCAAGATAATATATTTGAAGACAAACCAAATAGATCACATTCACATAATTTACGTGTATTTTAACTCAAATTTGGCTTGTTATCATTAATTATCAAAGCACTTTGCAATTTATTACATAGTGCTGTTATACTTCCATGGAATTAAAATGAGTGTTGTTATACTTCCAACGAATTAAATTGCTCAGGTTAAAAATGCAGCAAATAAACAAAAAAGTAAAGTAAAAATTGTTTCGGTCTCATTTATATTGAAATAACATCGTTAAGATAATTACAGGTATTGTCTCTTTTAGAGCTCGAAGCTCTATCATGATTTTGTCCTGAAAAAGTGATTTAAAAAATTTAGAAAAAAAAATATATTTAAATTGTCCATAACCTCAACTTCTAAATTATGTTGGATTATTGAGTATATAGAAACAAACTAAAAGAAAAAATGATTCATCTTTAGAACTATTTTTTCATTTCTACATACAATATCAATATTCCAACCTTACGTTCATTATAGAATCGTTAAAGTCATTACATTTAAGATATTGTTCGCTTTATCTCGAAGCTCCAGTTGTCATTTTGTTCTTAAATTTATCTATTAGTAAAAGATATCCATGAATTTAAGGAATTAAAGCAGAGTAACTATTCACCGTCATAAATTCTAAATATATCTTTTTGACAGTGCATTGAGATTAACCAATCGTTAGGCAACACATGCATAAATTATTCATAGAGCTTGAGAACTGAAACCAAATTAATTGGAAAGAAAGGGAGAATGATATATCGAGATTCTCTATATCAATAAAATAACACATTACTAAATCATTTTTGCCAATTTAAGTAGCTTGCCTAAAAAAAGAGGTGGTTGTAACTTGAGAAATCAAGGCGAGGAGTTTAATGCTTTAACCAATATATTCTTGACAACACATTACGAAATCAAGTCAGATTGAGATATAAACATATTGATAAAGTTTTTTTTCAATGATTTGTAATTTCTTCTTTGATTGGAGTTTGAGAGATGGCACAAAAAGGAAGGGATGGAGAGGAGGATTCAATGATTTGAAATAGATTTAGGAGAGTGTCTAGATGAGAGGTAAGGCCAACTCATCTAGAAAGAAGTTTAGGTTCTAGTATAAGAAGGAGACTAACCCGGAGAGAAGTCATAAACAAATAATGGCAAAAATTAGGAAGCATTTCTATACTCGTTCATAAGTGAATTTAAATAGGGGAGTTAACTTATTTATAGCCTACACAACCGGCCAAGCAAAGGAGAAGAAGAGAGGGAAAATTCAAGTTTGAAATCCTTCAAACGTGGGCACCAAGTGAGTCATGTTTCCTACATGCTCGCACGTGTTTCCACCGTGAATGAACAATGAAAGCATGAGGTGCACACCTTTTCAAGCAAAACCAGCCTAGGGTTCTCTTGGGCTATTGGAAGCCTCAATGAAATCCTAGTTAGATTAAAAACCCAATCTAATCCTAATATACTCTTAAACCCAGATACAAGGTCGAAAGCCTATTCTACTTGGCCTAACTACAATCAAAAATCTTATTTTATTCTATACAAATATACAAATTAAAGCTTGACACATGATGATAGGAGCTTGAGCCTGCTAAGGTTAGTTGTATCCCTGTCTTCTGTATCTTCTTAGCCATAGCTCTAGTTGTTAATCCTTTAGCTAAATCACATATTTTCAAATTATTTAAGAAGTTCTTATTTATAGGTGCTAGTGCTATAAACTTTGTTGGTGGTTAAATCATTTTCTGTTACTTTGATCTTTATCTTCTTCCTCAAACCTCTCAATTCAGACTCTATCAATTTCAAACCCCATATTAAATTCCATGATGACATGGACACAACTTTATAATTTTACTATTTTTTTTTAAATAATAGACATGTGAGACTATGAAATGCATGTAATGCATTAGTGCAGGAAAGCATGAGATTATATTTCTTCATCCCCTTTTCTTATAAATGTAATTCTTACTGTGTAAATTTATGTCTAAAAGCAGCTGGTGAAACATTGAGACGCAGAAACCTATCCCTTAATGCCCTAATCAAGGTTCGAAACCTAAGATCTATGCTTGTAAGTGCACACTCACATAGGATAGTTTCCTAATCCTTAGAGATTGAAGGCCACTAGACCTATGACTCCCTTTACTGCATTACCACAGCAGTAGGTAAACGACGTCTTTGTGGAAATGCAAATGAAGGAAACAAACTCTAGTTGGGGTTTTCGAAAAAGCCAAGAAAGGAAGTACATCCCATCGATATTGATAACAACCACTTTCTAATTCTAACCTTTCCCAGACCCGGGTATAGGGCCCGACTCATGATATGTAATAATGTGTTTGTGTGTGTGAAGGGAGAAGCAATACATACCCTACCCCCACCTACAAAACAACCAGAAAAATTCTCAGGCAAAATATATAACATATTGTCTATCATAAGATTCAATGTTTAACAGTAATAGTAAAAGCATGAAAAGTAAACAAACATATATACAAAATGAAAAAGATAAATATTCAGAAACCGCACTTATTTTTTACTTATTTAATTAAATTGGCTTGACTCTCAAGAATGTCCCTGGTGGAGTCGCCATCTGTCGCAACCGGAATCATGACGGGGGATGATGATCCGAAAAATAGGAAATTTTAGAATTAATGGAGAGGGGTTAGTACTGAAAAAACAAATAAAGGAGTCGCCATCATAGTTTATTATGGAAAACTATGAAAAAACAAAAGATAAGGAAATGGTCTGCGAAATCAAAATAAAAGGTTTGGGAGTTGGTTAGGGAAGATATTAACACCTCTAGAACATCCGTCCTAAAACGATATATTTAATTAAATGAACGAAATGAGTGTGGTTTGTTAGAATGTTTATTTTCCCCAAAAGAAGAAACGAAAATGCTAGTAAAAACAAATACTTTTTTTATTTGTGGGCTCGACAAGGATCAACCTTGCTCTTACGTATTTCCATCCATGATGGAAAATCAGGGTTTATGTAGTTCTGGTAGAAAATTGTTTGTTGGTGTTTTGATATTTTTTATTTTTTAATTTATATATTTGTTATTTACTTTTAGGTTCTTTAGCAAAAATTGAAAAAAAAAACCTAAACTAAATAGATACAGAATCTTAATACAACAATTGATAAAGGCATTTGCCAAAAGGTAATCAGAAAAGGTTTTTGGAAAAGGCTTTCAGTAAAGGCTTTTGGTAAAGGCTTTCGGTAAAAGTTTTCTAAAGGTATTCGACTAAGGATTTTGGAATAGTCATTCGGTATTAGATTTAAGGCACTTGATATTTGATTAGAAGCATCCAGTATTGGGTCACGGTCATTTGGTCTTCGATTAGAGACACAATTTAGGATTTAGGGATTCGATTTTGGTTCCACGGCATTCAGTTTTGGATTAGAGACATTCGGTTTTGGTTCTAAGGCATTCGATTTTGGATTAGAGGTATTCAGGTTTGGATTAAAGGCATTAGGTTTTGGGTTAGAGGCATTCGATTTTTTGTTAAAGGCATTTGGTTTTGGGTTAGAACCATTCAGTTTTGGATTAGATGCGTTTGGTTTTGGTTCTAAGGCATTTGGATTTGGGTTATAGGAATTCAATTTTGAATTAGAGACATTCGGTTTTGGGTTAGAAGCATTCAATTTTGGGTTAGAGACATTTAGTTTTGGGTTAGAGGCATTCGATTGAGGTTAAAGCTTTCGGTATCAACACAACAATAACCTTTGTAGAGGAAACGATGGTGGTATTGCAGACTCATAAAAGCACGCTTATAGGTGTAGTAAGGACCATTGTGGAAGTAGCAGCAATGGCATTGCTTAACTCATAAAGGGGTGTTTGTATGTATAGTAATAACCACTGTCGAAGCACCAGCGACAACATGACTCATAAAAATGGGCGCTTATATATGCAATAATATCTATTGTGGAAGCACCAACGATGACATTGCTTGACTCATAAAATGGGCACTTATATGTACACTAATAACCACTGTGGAAGTACCAGTGGTGGCATTGGTTGACTCACAAAAGGGGTAGAGGAAGAAGACAATCACATGACTTGGGAGTTAAATTTAGATATAATCCAAAAATACGAGTCCAGACAAAAAAAATATATTCTCTTCTTTTTATATTATTTCAATTGTCTATTGGAGCATAAAATGTATCATTTAGGATTACTTACAGTATTATTTTGACATGGTTTATGGAGACCATAATAAGAAAATAGCCATGGATGATAGTAATTTGAAAATAAAAGTCATGGGATCTAACAACAAAATGTGAAAACGATTCAAAGATCCAAACAATTCAAATATTACCTATGTATGACGAAGTTAAATTGCACTTTCTTATTATTCTTCTTTTCTCTCGAATTCCTTGTGAGAGAATCTCACGCCAATCCTTAGTCCTCTTCTTCCTCTCATTTTTTCTTTTTTTTTGGTTCCTCTATTTTTCGTCCTTTTCTCTCTTCATTTTTTTTAGATCCATTTTCCATAGACATAGGCACTAGTACAAAAAGTACATTCTACGATAGGATAATATGTCAGTTAAAAATGAACCCACGTAAATAAAAATGTGGTGATATTTTTGTAAATATTTGAACAGATATTACATCGGTTTTCTTAATAACCGAAGTAGGAAAGACTGAAAAAAATAAACAATCAAAATTTGAATACATTGAGTGGCAAGAAAGATATGATGTCGGTCGATGGCATTTCCCCGTTCGAAGTTGTTTCACGTGCCTTTATTAACTTTATTCACTTCATTTCCTCCTTTGCATTCACAGTTTCGTATTGTGGGTGGTGTCGTTTGCTCTTCTCACTGATTTTCATTTGTATTTCGCGTGGTCCCGCTTTCTCTTCTCACTGGTTTGTATCTTTGTGTTCACTGGTTTTGCTAGGATTCATTTGGCGTGCGCAAACTCCACGGTCGTCTCCAATAAGTTTTGTAAAATTCATTAAAAATAGTTAGAAATTTATTTTGGATCCAAATTTTTTATTAGCAACTTGATTTAGTGTATATTTGATGGTAAAGTTTTAACATTTTATAGATTTATAATAGATTTAGGATTTCAAAAATTTAGGAAGAAAAAACTTCAAACAGTCATAACTTTTGATAGAGAGCTCAGATTGAGACACTCCAAAAATGACAGTTGCTCGAAATGACGTAACGAAGCTTTTGGACAATTCCCAAAGGGTCTTCGAACATACATGTTTTTTCAAAATTCTATCATTTCCTATTTATTTTTTATTTTTCAGTATTTTTCACATTTTTTTATTTCACCTATCTATACTTGTTAAAAAATTCTGGTAATTGTTGTGATATTTCCTTGTATGTATTAGATATTTATCAAAGAAGTCTGGAAAATTCTAGAATTTAAAAAAAAAAAATAGAGATATTATATTTGTTGTGGGCTCCCAACCAACGTAATAGGGTAGATACTACGTCGGTTGGGAGCCACAACTGACGTAGTATCTCCTTCTGGAAAATTTTGGATTTTTTCGTTAAAAAATAGAGATATTACATCTGTTGTGAGCTTTCAACCGACATAATATGATACATATTACGTCGGTTGGGAAGCCTAATCAACGTAGTATCTCCTCTTAGAAAATTCTGGATTTTTTTCAAATAGAGATTACGTCTGTTGTGGGCTCCCAACTGACATAATAGGGTACATGCTACATTGATTGGGAGCCAAAATCAACGTAGTATCTCCTCCCGAGCGTTATTAGAATTGGTAATTTATGTCAGTGATTTATTTATCAATCGATATAATATATGCACATACTACGTCGACTATAGAATTGACGTAAAAAGTCCAAGACTTTCTATTGCACCTACAACTACATCGGTTCTGTAACTGATGTAGAATGTCCTCCAAAATCGATGTAGAAAGCGTTTTTTCTACTAGTGAGAGGTTTATATAAAATGAATTCCTATCTCCATTTTTCTCCGCCTCACTGCTTGTTTCTATATTATCTTTCAATTAATTTGAAAACTAAATGTTACATGGCTGGAATGGATTCTTCTCTTTGTTTCCAAACAACTTAAATTCATTTCTAGTTATTCCCAAAAATAGGTAGATTCAAATCAACTTATTTCCAACTATTTTTAGAAAACAAAACGGTAAATTTAGGTCAATTTCTTTCCAATACATTTTGAAAAAGGAAGAGTGAATTGTTTAAAAACAGAACAATGGATTACTTTTTAAAATCAGGACAGAGAACGAAAATCAATTTATTTTTAAAACAAAATAGTGGATTATTTTGAGTTATTTTCAAAATCAATTTATGTCCAATTATTTCCAAAAATAGAACAATGAATTATTTCTAGCTATTTTCAAAATCAAACGGTAAACTTAAATCGATTTGTTTCCAATTATTTTGAAAAAATAGAACAGTGTATTATTTTCAACTAATTTCAAAATCAATTTATTTCCAATTATTCTTGTTAAAGTAAGTATTTGGCCTAAGTTCAAGAGGGGGGGGGGTGAATTGAACCCTTTTTTATTCTTTTCAAAATGAGAATACAAGTTCTTTGAAGAACCTTAGAATGCAATCTATAGAGGTTCAAACAATTAACAAATATAAAAACCAAACAACCAGAATCAGTGCACTGCAGACAAATATGAAAT
>Ga0209489_105485_pt1 | contig 21927 bp, 8 predicted proteins | sample SiratrowhiteBW_FD_187527 | JGI IMG/M metagenome (GOLD analysis project Ga0209489, IMG submission 187527) | Root nodule microbial communities of legume samples collected from California, USA - Siratro white BW (SPAdes) (version 2) | ecosystem: Host-associated > Plants > Roots > Nodule | place: USA...
AAAAAAAAAAAAAAAAAAATTTAAAAAAAAAAAAATAAATTTTTTGAAAAAAAAAAAAAAAAAAGCAAGGTTAAAAAACTATATCAAATAATTCTTGCATTGTTTGACAATTAATTTGTTACATTGAGGTCTATGTCAGAATTATTGGAATGACATGCACTCGTATATTCTTGTAACCTTATTCATGAACATAGAATGTTAATTTGCATTATGTCCAGAAACAATTCATGAAGGAAGTAGTCGATAAACTCCTCTAAATATCAATGTGTCTGATGGGAGTTCAATTTTCATGAATAAAAATTAAAATTGGGAAGATAACTCTACTCAAGATTGTTATATTTAAAAAAAAAAAATCCAAATACCTAGTTGTAAGAATAAAATTCAATTTAATCGACTCAATAATGTTTAATTTATTTAAAATTAGACTTAAGTTGAATTTCTTTTTTTTCATGTCTTCAACTAGATTTGAATATTTTGTTTCATGTTTTCAACTCAGTAAAAAAAAGATTTTATTCAAGACTTGACTTGAGTTCAATTGAGTTTTTACAAGTTAAACTGAATTCAAACCGATGAATAAGTCTATTCGGTTTTCTAACTCGTTTTGATTTAAAATATCGACCATTTTTTGCATACTTTCATAGATTTATTTTATATTAAAAATTTAATTATATAAATTATAGTTCGATTCTTTTATAAACCCGGTTAATAAATTTAGTTTAAATAAAATTTAGCTACTTTAATTAATAACATTATAGTTGTCCGATATTCATGTTTCTTTTAGAATTTTCCATGACACCAATGAGACATGTATTGTTATTTATTTTCAATCACTTTTCCTAATTTTAACCCTCTACTTTCTATTATTTGCCCATGTACTAAGTCAAGAAATTTTAACATTTTCTTTATACAACATTAAATTCTCATTTTAATCTTTTTTTTTTTAGAACCGATTATATTATCCATCTTTTTACAATATATAATATCAGACGTATTATCAATTAATCGAATCACAACAAACTCCAATTTAATTGTTCTATTTAACAAATTTAATATTTAGCTTAAATTTAATTCAAGAATTGACTTTTGCAAATCAAATTTCAAATTATACTATTTTCAAGTTGGTGCTCGTCAGTGTCATGGTGTACTGGATTAGTATTTAAGAAAAGTACCATGAGTACTTTTATTGAAAATCCAAATAAAATAGGAATAAATTTTCATAAATAGAGATATACAATCTTATATATTAGTATATTAATTACGAGAGAGATCTACATACCATAAAAAATGATTTTCTTTCTTAAATTTATAATTTACCCAAAAATTATGACTCCAGAAAGTACCAGACACATGAGTCCATATTCACCAACCCTTCATCTTTTTTTTTCTCTCTCTGACATAGTTCTTCCTCTTCATCATATATTCTTTTCCTCACCGTTCACATGAGAGTCACAAACCCTAACAGTCTCATCTCAGCATATGTCACTGTGTTAAGATTTTTCCTACTGTAAATGTGTTATTTACTAAAACACCTTCACAAAAATAACTTCATTTTTTAATATATAAATTCCTTTTACATGTTAATAGATATAAACATTGATGTAGAAACTAAAAAATGGTTAACATTTCATCAAAAATTCCAATCAATCTAAACATTTTGAAATGCACTATTTTGATACTGAAGAACAACACCAGCAGAAATCAAAGTACCCTTTTATTTTATTCACATAAACCCTCCAACCACTATTTACATATCATCATATATCACAAGATATACACGTCTTTTTTTGGTAAAAAAGGAAAGTAAAAAAAAACAAAGAAATATAATTTGGTTATCTCGAGAGAAGGTATGCACATATAAGGAACTTTATATCTATAATGGAGCAACAAAATTAACTTCCACACTTTCTCTTTCTCTCTATATATATGTATATATTTGAACCTAACTAATTGAAAAAAGGAAAAGAAAAAATAACCACAAAAGAAAAAGGCAAAAAAAAAAAGTAATTAACAAAACCCCTTTTTTCTGTTGGCATATTGTGTTGATGATGAGGAATTCACTGATCACAAAGTTGTGTGAGGAAGATTCTGCGGGAGTCTGAAGCGAACCTGCGATGCCGGCGAGCGGACGGCGACGCCGTGCCAGCAGATGCCGCCCTTGCAGGGCTCGTGAGCGTGGTGCGGCGGCGTCAGCGGCGGAGAGTGATCGGCGGCGAAGGCATACGTGGCCTTCCGAGAGACGTCCCAGGTGAGCGTGGCGACGAGAATGAGCGCGACGGTGGCAGTGGAAACGAGGAGCACGAAGGCGCCGCCGAAGCTGCGTCCGCACACGAAGCCGTACGCCTTGATGCAGACGATCACCGCCACATACAGCACCGTTAGGTTACTCACTACAGCGTCAGACACAGCCATAGCAGAGAGAGAAAAAAAAAAATGTTTTTGCGTGTGTGGGTCGATCTGGGTGTGGATGTGGCTTTAATGCGTCGTCGTCTTGGGAATGTTTCAGGGTTTTTAACTTTTAATTATAAGGCCCTATGATCGTGAAATTACGAGAATGGGTCCCTCTTGTCTCATATCTCACCCTAATTATTTCAAAGATAAAATTTATAAACATTCTCATAATACCTTCACCTAATTCTCACGATTTCAATAAATCCTGTAATATTTTTGCTTTAAATTAAACATTATCACTTATTCAATATGCCATTTTTTAAAAAAATGTTTTTATTTAATTGTTACTTATAAAATTTTAATTTGATGTGTGGTGATTTACTACAACCACATCGAGCTTATCTACTTCGATTTTCAGAACAAGAAGATCGGAACATATCCACCGGATTTTGTAACTTATCGTGGTGTTATTATCGTACGCAACCGCCGATTTTTGTAACTCCAAGGAGATAACGCCACGTGTTTCTCATGTCTGTTTTCGCTGACGTGGCTCTTCTTTTATTTTTTTCACTACTCCGTATACCGTTTACCTTTTCTTTACCGTATTCTGCTTGTGTCGTTTGTTGTTAACATTCGCAAGTATAACTATCAACACTACTAGACAATGTCTCCTTTTTAACGTATTTTGTACGGATTATTCTAAGACCTCACCCTTTACCCAATGCCTACATGACGTATAAACAAATAATATTAATTTTTATTAAAAATTATGAAGAGATTTAGCTACATATGTACGACACAAAAGTTGGTTAGAGTCGAATATGTAAACTAGATTATACAAATTTATTATACTTAATTAGCACTTTTCCTATTTTTTTCAATTTGCCTATTATGGCACCTAGAAGTAGGTCATGGTGCCGTGAATGGTTCTTCACTCTTCTGTTTACCTTGTTTAAGTGGTTGTGATAACACCCTAACCCTAACCCTCAACATCACCGTCACCGTCACCCACCGATCGTGAATCACCTTTTCTCTTAATATCGTGATTCTTGCTGCACTCCTCATTTACGATTTCTCACATCCAACTTCTCTCACAGCTTCATTCTTCAGTAAAAAAACACAACGTCTTCCTCTTTTCATTGATCCATTCTCTGCTTTACCATTTGTATTCAAAGCAATTGAATTTTAATTAGAGTTTATTATATATATTGAAGACTAAAATGTGCCTTCAACAGTAGCATCATTGAGGTAAAATGTTACTACATAAAATATTTTTGCGGGTCTATGAAGAAATAAGAAGCACTTTGCTTGTGGTATATTTTTTCAGGAACCAATTGGTGGTGGCATGGCATGTCATCTGTCTGTTTGGCTGTCTCGTCTATAATAAATTTTACGAAAATTGTTTACATGCTGTAGCCCTAAATAGGGGGTTATATTATTATATTAATAACTTTGGATTACGATGCTCCAACTTCATTCTCTTATATTCTTCAATATATTAATTTTGTACAGAAAATTGAACAAAAAAATTGACTTTGTTGGAGGGGTCCATCCCATTTCACGTGGATCTTCATATTATTTAGAGCATCTTCAATCAAAATTACTTAAGTAATTTATTAATAAAAAAAAGTAATAATGAGGTAACATTTCAATTTCAAGATGCTTAAATATTTTTACTCATTTAAATACTTAGCGTATAATATTAGTCTTTAAATAGACTTTGGACCAATATAAAGTCAATAATTTATTATACGTTATAGCTTATGATTAAATTGTAATGTAAATTTGTTTTATACTGTTAGTGTATAATTTATTATTATTACTATTATACCTATATATATTTGAAGTCTATACTCGATAAGATAGTTGCTGAACTAAGATTTTCTGCTTTGACACATACCAATTTAATCTTTTATTTTGTAACCATGTTAACGTCCTTATTTTGTATCTTGAGAATTGTTTTTTAAGATTTGAACATGTGAAAGATTTGACTGTTTTGTTTATGCGTTTCAACTTTTCAAAGTTGTAGATAATGGTTAAAGTAAAAAAAAAAAATATATTACTAAGTTCATATATGATGATCCCACACCATCATATTTTTTGGAAAATACAATTTGAATGTATCAAAACATATATATATATATATATATATATATATATATATATATATATATTGTTAAAAAATTAATACATTTTCAATTGTTTAAAACGTTTGATAATAAGATTTATTGTTATGAAGTCAATTTTAGAATAGGTTGCTTCAGAACTTAATAAGAATTTCGAAAAACTCTATACTAAAGCTATCATACTAAATGGATACTTGTTAAAGAGAACAAAATCTTGCTTAAAAAAACTAACATCAATGATTGTTATAATTGTAGTCCGCAATAATGATAAATTTTACTTTGAGATATTTCAGAATAATTAATTTAGAATATAAATGTTTTTTTAAATTGCATGTTATGAAATTTTTATTTCAAAATATATTTTATTTGAATGCCTCCGGACGTGTAATTTTAAAATTTTTAACAAATATAAAAAATAAGAGGTTACTTTTTGTCGATATAAAAATTTAAAAATAAATAGATTTTAATAGTTTATAATAGAAGGTGTAAGAAGAAATTGTGAAAGTCAGGTAGCAATTTCCTTTTTCTTTCCCTTGTTCGTTGCAAGCACAACCCATTTTATTTATGTCCATTGGTTTGTGCAATTTTTATTTCGGCCCATGGAAAATTCCCTTTGTCAGTAGCTACTTGAGCCCATTTTCGTGACCTGGGACGTGAATGTGGGTTTAAATTAATCATATAAGAATTTAGAAGACATCTTCCTATTTAACGTTTCGTAATTTTATAAAACTTCCATTTTAATATATCTAACATACAGTTGTACAGGATAACTGTCTTATAATTATCTAAGTCGTGTTTTAAATTTAAAGTAAATAATTTATATTATACACTTCTATTTTTATTTATTGAAATTCAATTTAAAAATAAAAATAATAGATTGAAAGAAAGAATTTGAATTAAAATAAAATAAAATAAAATTTATTTTAAGGAAATAATGATAAAAAAGTAAATCGGATGGTTCAGTGACATAAAAATAAATCTTATTCATTAATAACTTCTAGAAATACTCTCAAAAATATATTTTTAGAATTCCATTTTTTTATATTACAAAATTATTTTTTTATACTAAGATTTAATATCAAAATTGAATAAGGAAATAGACATTAGAAAAGCTGATAGCAAAAATGGGAGGAAAGTTATTAGAATTTTCCACGTAAAAAAGAAAATATATAACCAATAAGAAGCTGCCGTATTAGAGAAAATAACTAACATTTCCCAAACGCTAATGGTGGACTTGCGATTGGAGTTGTCTGGTGGGACCATCTGCTACACTACTTGCCATTTCCACGTCGAATGAACAAGAGAGAGCCAATAAAACAATGCCACGCGTCAGAACTGGGATTTGTGACCGTTAGATTGTCCACGCTGGCGGAACGGAGGTCTTGGTAGGAATGAAGCTCCCCCGTAACAAACACGGGCAAACCTATATCTGAGTCATATATAAATAAACCATCTAAATGCAGATGCGAAATCAATCCAAACTAAACGGATCTCTTCTTCACTGGTGGAAGCTACTAGAAGCATTGTGTGTGTGTGCGCACTGCGATGAGGAAGTGGACGGTTGCTTCCGTTCTCCTTCTACTCTGTCTCCTCTTTCTCTTTGCAGATCAAGGTACCACACTTCACCATTCACCGTTCACTCTTGTTTTCTTCGTGTATCACTTCGTTTTCGAATTCGTTTACGCATCGTATTTTGCTTCCGTAGGTCGAAAGTTTCAGGCAAATGCCGCGGGCGATTCCGACGAGCTTGTAGATCCGCCTAAGGTGGAGGACAAGATCGGCGCTGTTCCTCAAGGTCTTTCTACCGATTCCGATGTGGTCAAAAGGTATGCGTTGTTCTCTATCTCTCTCTTTGGCTTTCGGTTTTTTGTTTTGGCATCTGAGCGCGTGTTGTTGTGATTTTAAGGGAGGCGGAGTCGATCTCGAAGAGATCTCTTCGGAGTAACGCGGAGAAGTTTGAGTTCCAGGCGGAAGTGTCACGGCTCATGGATATTATCATCAACTCTCTCTACAGTAACAAGGATATCTTCCTCAGAGAGTTGATTTCCAATGCTTCTGACGTAAGGCTTTGTTTGTTAATTTAAATTAATTTAGTAAACAGTTGCATTTCAATTTTAGCGTCCGAACTCGAATGAGTTGTTGTTAATGACAAATTATGCATGCGTTTTAGGCTTTGGACAAGATTAGGTTCCTCTCTCTCACGGACAAGGAAGTTCTGGGAGAAGGTGATAACACCAAGCTTGATATTCAGGTTAGTACTGCTAGCATCTATTAATTGTTATTATTATTTTGAAGATTTTTTTGGATATAATGTTTATGTTGACAGTAAGAAATGAATAGCGGTGTTATATTGCCTTGTTTTGTAACTAAACTGAAACATGTTGATGTTTCAGATTAAGTTAGACAAGGAAAAGAAAGTTCTATCGATCCGAGACCGTGGTATTGGTATGACGAAGGAGGATTTGATTAAGAATTTGGGGACAATTGCTAAATCTGGAACTTCAGGTATGTATGTTGTGGCATTTGCTGATGTAATTTTGTTGTGGCATGGTTGGGATGGTGTTAATTGGAACTGTGTGTTGATTCAGCGTTTGTTGAGAAAATGCAAACAAGCGGAGATCTCAATCTGATTGGGCAGTTTGGTGTCGGCTTTTACTCTGTGTATCTCGTGGCTGACTATGTTGAAGTCATTAGCAAGCATAATGATGATAAGCAGTATGTCTTTAAGACATGATGTTATTTTTCTAGTCAGTAAATGTTGAAAGCGTTATTTTTTGTTTATTTGTAATCCAGTTGACTAACTTGGAAATTATTCGATTCTCAGGTATGTATGGGAGTCAAAAGCTGATGGAGCTTTTGCAATTTCGGAAGATACATGGAACGAACCTCTGGGACGAGGAACCGAGATTAGACTACACCTCAAAGAAGAGGCTGGGGAGTACTTGGAGGAATCTAAACTGAAAGTATGCACCAAACTATTACCTTAATTATTGTAACTTTGTTGAGTTTAAAATATCACGTCTTCTTGTTCACTGAGCATAAGTTTATACATAGGGGTTATTAACTTTAAACTTCGAAGTATAATCTATAAATCTATATGTCCACAATATTTAGTTTGCATTTACTCATACTCGAAAGTACAGAGCTATTGATTTTCACTGGGTAAATATGAAATATTAAGTAGGGCGCTGGGTTTATATGGAGTGTTGCACTTGTCAAATGCTTGAGTTCTCACTAGTTAAAGTAAATTTTTTCAGTCCAAGTAAATATTTATATGGATTATGATTTTGATAGCAGAAATCTCGATATGCATTTATAGTTACGAAAAGGATAAGAAAATCTCGATATATGTTGTTTCCGTCAATGACTATTCTCAATACGAAAGAAGTCAATCCCTTGCTAAATATGATTTGATAACTGTTGTTTTTCACAGGAATTGGTGAAGAGGTACTCTGAATTTATTAACTTCCCTATCTATATTTGGGCAAGCAAAGAGGTTGATGTGGAGGTTCCCGCAGATGAAGATGATTCCGGTGATGAAGATGATTGTATGTATATTTAATGAATTCAGCTGGATCTTTCCATTTATATCATGTCTCGAGAGGATGCTTCGGTGTATGTTCATTCTTGTATACTATGGTAATGGTAATTTAATATTCTTACCTTGTTTTCTTCCTTAAACAGCTTATAGCAGCTCCAAGGAGGAAACCGAAGAAGAAGATGCTGATAAAGGTGAAGATGAAGAGAAAAAGCCTAAGACAAAGACAGTGAAGGAAACAACTTACGAATGGGAACTTCTAAATGATGTGAAAGCTATATGGCTGAGGAATCCCAAGGAGGTTACAGAGGAAGAATATACCAAATTCTACCACTCTCTTGCCAAGGTAATATTTGCATGTTCATTTCTTATGTGATACTTAAAGGGAATCTGTAGCTAAATTCCCTTCACTCCGTGTTTGTTAATATTCATAAAGTTGTGGATTTATCTTTGTGCAGGATTTCAGTGATGAGAAACCTCTATCGTGGAGTCACTTCACTGCCGAAGGTGATGTAGAGTTCAAGGCAGTCCTGTTTGTACCACCTAAGGCACCTCATGATTTATACGAGAGCTATTATAACGCAAACAAATCCAACCTGAAGTTGTATGTTAGACGAGTGTTCATTTCAGACGAGTTTGATGAACTATTGCCCAAGTACCTAAACTTCTTGAGGGTAGGCATCACTGTGCCTTGTTATTGGAGATAAATATATTGATGAGGATCAGAGTAATTTTTTTTGTTAATGTTATTTTTGACATTCGGAACAGGGTCTTGTTGATTCTGACACATTGCCACTTAATGTATCGCGAGAAATGCTTCAACAACATAATAGTCTAAAGACAATTAAGAAGAAACTTATCAGGAAAGCCCTTGACATGATCCGTAGGATTGCTGATGAGGATCCTGATGAGTCCACTGACAAAGAAAAGAAAGGTATGGTGTTAAATTATGGGCTCCATCTTATTTATTTATTTATTTATTTATTTTGAGAGTGTGGTGGTGAAATGATGTTGTCATCTTTCTTTATTTGTGCGAGTGGCTTCTTGAATTCTATTCGTTGACTTCGTACTTCCATCTATATTAAATATTTATGCAGAAGATGCATCCTCTGACAACGATGAGAAGAAAGGTCAATATGTCAAGTTCTGGAATGAGTTTGGTAAATCCATTAAACTTGGTATCATTGAGGATGCCACTAACAGAAATCGGTTGGCAAAATTGCTCAGATTTGAGAGGTATATTACTTCTGCTTGTAATAACTAAACTCGGTAGTGTTATTTCCCAGTTTTCATTAGGTAACAATTTGCTGATGCTTGTAACTCTTGCAGCACCAAGTCCGAGGGTAAATTGACATCCCTGGATCAGTACATATCTAGAATGAAAGCTGGGCAGAAGGACATCTTTTACATAACCGGAACCAGCAAAGAACAACTGGAAAAATCTCCATTCCTTGAGCGGCTTAAGAAGAAAAATTTTGAGGTGCAATTAAAATTAGTTGATTTTGATGCAAAATGTTACTCCCAGAAATTGTATTTATTTGTTATTTGGGAATTTTTGCCTCTGTTCTGCTGAGGAAAGACGATTTCATTGATTTGATGTCTTCTAAGCGTATTTTCTTTTCAACTTGGTACAGGTTATTTACTTCACGGATCCAGTTGATGAATACTTGATGCAATACCTGATGGATTATGAAGATAAAAAGTTCCAAAATGTGTCGAAGGAGGGTTTGAAACTCGGGAAGGATACTAAAAACAAGGAACTGAAGGAATCCTTTAAGGATCTTACCAAGTGGTGGAAAAGTGCTCTTTCCAAGGACAATGTCGATGATGTGAAGATATCCAACCGATTGGATAACACTCCTTGTGTAGTGGTGACATCAAAATATGGTTGGAGTGCAAACATGGAGCGAATCATGCAGTCTCAAACTTTGTCAGATGCTAGCAAGCAAGCATACATGCGTGGCAAGAGGGTGCTTGAGATCAATCCTAGGCACCCTATTATCAAGGAGCTCCGCGAGAGAGTAGTAAAGAACCCCGAGGTATTCTTGGATTTGAAAGTTTCCTTTTACTTTATTTTATCTGTAGCTTCTCGTTACTTGACACGATTAAGGTTTATTTGTTGACACAATGGGCTAACTTTTCAGGATGAGGGTGTAAAACAAACAGCACAGCTGATGTACCAAACTGCACTCTTCGAAAGTGGCTTCTTGCTTGATGATCCCAAGGATTTCACTTCCCGTATTTATGATTCAGTGAAGTCTAGCTTGGACATAAGTCCTGACGCAACAGTTGAAGAGGAAGATGAGACTGAAGCGGAGGCTGAAAGTGAGGCAAAAGAAGATTCTCCAAAGCCTGAAGTTGATAATGATGTTGACGATGTCAAAGACGAGTTGTAGATTTGCATGACATCCACTATTTATCGACGGCGCTGTCGGTTTCCCTTTTGTTTTTCATGGTTTAGCTCATAAGATAGACAGTACAAGCTTATTTAGTATGAGTTTTGTTTTCATAAGTTCTTAAAGGATACCTTAGTGTAATCATCTCATGCGTTGGAATTTTGTGCTACCACCCTATTAGTCTTAACACAATTTTCACTACAAAAAAAGTTTGTCTTGCTTTTCTTTGTCATCATCAATGTGTGGAAAGACTTCGCGCTATAACAAAAAGATGTAGGATAGTATTACATTGATTGTTTCAAATTTTAGAAAAAACTGAAATAAGATAGTAATTGAATAATAATATACTATATGAAGGAGGTGAGTGCAATATGAGAGGGTCGATAAATGTGAACCATGTTATTGTTCTCCAATGTGAATAAGAGTAAATTATGAAGTCTTGTGACTTTCTACGTATTAAGTGAGAATAGCCTTGATAATTAAAGGGTGAAAGAAACACGTTTGGATTTGGATTATACGAATAAATGGATTGCATCAGAAAGTTATGTCATCAATAATTTGAAAAATGCTATTTTGACTTAATGATTTAATGCTAACTATATTAATGTATAATTTAATTTTTTCTTTCTTTCCCGTTCTCAGATAAAAACTTTCTTCCTAATGTTAGCAGCATCCCTTAATTTGAACAGGTTAATTGATTAGAATTAGTTTAATGCCAAAATGTGGCCCAAATGCTGAATGTGTCTAGTACTACAAAACAGAGTTGATTGCCCACTCCATAAGAAGTTTACCCAAGAATGGATCTAGTTGATAGGCTTTGGCCCAAAAGATATTAAATGTTCTTAATGTAGTAAATGTATAATTTGCAAAATGTTTCCATATATTGAACTACTCCGTTAAAAATAATAAGTAATAGAAATTTGAAGTAAATTGCGGTCCCCAAATTTCTTCTCCCACCTTCCATAACACCCCAAATGTTAGCAAATAAATTGCGGTCAGCCTTTCCTTGTATATTCTAACAGTCACACATATTTAAACAAAACTCCATTTTACTTTCACTTTTTCTTCAGCAAATTTAAAGTGAAATTGTGCACTAACTAATAAATGGAAAAACATTGACTACATTAAGACATTATCATCTAATATTTTATAAGCCTCAAAACTTCTAACGATTTAATGAACCGAAGTAGCCATGTCAACTAAATAAGCATTAACCTAGTTATGGCTATTACGTTGCATTTCGTCAAATAAATACGTATAGTGATTAACTGCAACATTTGTAGAATGACGCGGACTAGCGAAAACTTGACTACGAAGAGTTTGCGTAACTTTCCAAAATTTTAGGAATCTTGACTGATGTTTCTCTTGTTTGATCGGCACCAATATTGAGTTAGGGGTGAAATTTTATGCATAATTATTTTAAAACGTTCTGATTCGAACATTGTAATATCTATCTTTCCAAACTTACGAAACTAACGATTGATCTGATCACAAAGCCCAGCTTAACGTTGGAAAAGAGAGCACAGTAAGTAAATCTGAATGGGATTAAAACTTGAAATGTACAACATTTGAATAATCCATTACATCATCATTAAGGTTTCAAAGAACCCCACTGCTTCAAAAGACAGAGGCAACACACCATCATTGAATTGTTTAATCAAACTAGCTACGCGCCTTTGAACATAACCGGGTGTGTTTAGCATCAGCATTAGTTCAGCAATAAGTGGCTATGTCTCTTTGCTAGACAATATAATTGCAGATCCCATTGTTTTGCCAACCCAAATGACATGGTACCAAGCTTAAAATACCCTCAAAGTTGCCTTTAACTGGTTAGTAGAGTACCAACCATGTTACTCAAATTCTAAGTCAAGCAAAGCATAGAAAACACTACTTTTCATATTGTGCTACATCACTTTCTAATTGAATAATGGCAACCCATGTATGAAAAACTCCCTTTTGCTGGTGGGGTGCACATGATTCTGATTGCAATTGCTTTCGAGTTAAAATGATTATGAAAGAGAATTCATTGAGATGTTTTCTACCATGAGATTTAGTTATCCATAAACGCCCTAAAAAATGTCACCTACCACTTTTTTGCACTATAAGTATTGCAAGGAGAAGAAGATTAGCACAGTGAGTGTAACAATAAATGGCAAGGGACATGAATGAGACTTGGATGAGAGCCCAGTGAAAAAGTTGGGAAACCATGGACTGTTAACTATCAATGGCATCTCCCCTGTCCCTGTTTGTGACTCAATTCCAGTAGGAGGAGGAGGTGGTGAATCTCTTGCCGATTTTTGGCTGCACATAAACATAAAACACTTTTGTTATTCCTACAATAATTTATTAATTACATCTACGTATTCTTTCATGATCAAACAAATCATTATACCCAAAAAAAAAAGATTGCTACTTTTAGATTTTGAAAATGATTCTGGATTGTTGGAACAAAATGGTATATTATTTCTTTTGGTAACTTTGTGAATAATGAAACAATCCAACGAAAATATCCTGTAATAGATTCCAATTGTGAGTGAGGTATTCCAGTTGCTTCGCCTCTTATTTTGCAAGCAACCCTCTTTTCTTTTTGTGTTCCTCAAGCAAATATAGTTTCGACATTAACTTGTGACACACTAAAAGGTCACTATAACTAGAAAACAAAAAAGTTAGTAACCACCATATCACTCCAATTTTAATAAAACGCTGGCATATTATTATAACGATAATTATTGTAAGATTAACAACCGAAAGTGTCCATCAACGATTGAAATCATATCTCAGAAAAATTAAAGAAAGCAATGGCAATGAAAAGAAAACAAATAAATAAATAATTGATGAAATTAATAGTTAGATGCAGAATCTCCTTACCTTGTGGTTGAAGGGCAGAATGTAATGGTATAATCAGCTCCCGTACACGTAAACGTACTCGTAGCGTCGTCGTATGCGTAGCTATACGATTTCGGACACGCGGATTTGAATACCTGCGAATAAATCGAAGGCTTGCATGTCGCGGGTGAAGCGTACGCGCCGCTGCAGCAATACTCGGGGCTCCGAAACGCTTCGCACGCGCTCCTACACGCGGCGCGATCCGCCACGCGTAACTCGTTGGGGCACCGTTGGTTCAGGTTCGCAACGCACCCGGTAGACCCGCACGTACCTGATCCGCCACTGGGGTCCACAATTAACGGCAAGTTGTAACCGTCAACGAGACTCACATCATAAAAGTCCTGCGTGCCCGAACCCGACCCGATTGTGAACTCCGCCAATGTGGCGGGTGGACTTGCCCCGCCGCCGTTGCATTCTACCTGATTGGAGCCACAGTCTCCCGTTGTGCAACTACCCTGTTGGGTATTCGGGTCAAATTTGCACCCGGTTCTGCCCCAGAATCTTCCGGACCAATTGGGCGGCGCGTGGAAGATCCGTGACCCACCCGGTTGGAGTTCAAACCCGGTTGAATCCAATACGGAGCTCCCTGCATTGGCCAAAATCCCAGGCCACACCGTGTAATCACATTTGTTGATAAGAGTAAATGTGGCACATGAAGCACCTATTATCCAATGATACAAAGTATAACTAGTTTAGAAAGAAGTTATGTTATGCAACAAGATTCAATGAATGAAGAATGAAGAAATTAATTACCTTTGAAAATGAAAACCCAGATGAGAGCAATGTGTATGAAGAAGCAATCCATTTGCAATGTGATTGATGAATGGAAGAGGAGAACAGAGGTGAGAATGTTCACCACTGCCCATGCATGAAATGATAATAAAGTGTTAGATTTTGTGATGAATAGATATAGGGTGTGAGAAGAGATGATTATAAAGTGTATATATATATATATATATATATACTATAGGTTAATCTATAAAGAATATTAGGTGGAGTAAAACCCACTATAAGTTGCTGAGTGATTTGTAAAAAGGTTAAGCTAAAGGGTATAATATCATAGATCTTGTAGCAAAATATCTGTATCTGGTTTTTGACTGCGGAGTGAGGATAATTATGTTGCTATGATTCTTATAGGATTTAATGAACCAACGTATATAAGGGGCAAAGTATATTATTATGTAATTAATTAAAGGGAGTTGTTTAATTAAGGTCACTCTCACTTTTGATAGTGGCTAAGGGATTCGATTCTTCTTCTATCTTCTTTCTTTCTTCTGTCTTTCATTTTTCTCTCAGCCAAGGAACTCAGATCACATTTTTTTTTCCAACTGTATTGTGAATTCATGACTTTTGTGTTCATTTGCTGTGATTTCATTGCACTGCACGCCACACTTTTCTGAGTTGCTAAATTTCTGATTTTAGCTTCTAACCAAATCACAATGCTACTTCTTCTACATATACATGCAAGTACTGTTAAAAGTTGTTTCTTTTGCTTCTGTTTTGCCCATGATTCTACAAAAATGAAATTGTTAAATAATTATATTGTCTTCTAATTATTAGACATAACCTATGAAAAACAAAAACTGTTAGTTATATGTTTTATCAAAAAAGTTGTAGAATGAAAATTTGCCCTCAATATGAGCAAAGTTCTAATGATATATGTAGATTGACATGTTAATAGTATTCTTTAAGTAATTATTATTATTATTAAAATCAATAAATTTATTATATATAATAATTTATACTTAAATAATAGCATCGAAATTCTTTAGATTATTTTGTATAAACTATTTTCTTTGGTAACTTTCAGTTTCAGTTACTTTGGAAGCATCTTGTTTGGTGACAATTTTACCTAACATGCTTGCAAGACTAAGAATCTCCTCCTTTTTTAACCCTGTTGTCTCTTCATTTTCTTTTTCTCCATGTTTTATTTTTGTTTTAAATAACCTCTGACTTTCTAACGTGGAATTGGATTCTCAATTATCGCATAAATTGAAAAGTATTATGGTTAGTGGGTTTGAATTAACTTTTTTTTATTAATAAATGTGTATTAAAATCCATTATTAAGTATTGTTAGTATTGATGATACGTAATGACGCGTTGAATTGCTTTTAATTATGGACTAACATTATTGAATACATAAAATTGAGATTTTCTGAATAAAATATAAAACACGCAAAGCACATTACTAAAACAAGACTTAATAACCTTATATTTTTATTTTTCTTTGCTGTTCTTTGTAGATTGATGCATGCTAAACAACAACTCAAACTAAGATAATTAAATCAATCCATAGGCTTAAGATTATCTTTAAGATTCATAGCATATATTTTAGTGAATATTGATAAAAAAAAATACTGCATATATAAATTTGTTAATAAAAATGAAAAAAAATCTGAATATTTCAAAATTTGTCCAACAGTAAATAGAAAACCTACTTTTTTTATAGATAATATAAACAAGATAAATTTATTTATTAATTAATTAAACAAGCTATTGTAAATAATATACTTAACTAAACAGTTGAACAAAAGTTATGATAATTTATTAAATTTAGTTTTAAAATGAATATGAATCCTTTTTTAACAAAAGTTAATGCAGCAATGTGAAATAAAGTAGTATTTCTTTAAAATTTCAATAAATTATACCATCACTGTACTTCTTCTAAATTAAATTAGGGATAGATGATTACTTATTTGATTTTTAAAAAATGTTAGAAAAGGATGAGCAGTTTTCTCAAAATTTTGGTGAAAACTTAAAAGAGATTAATTAAAAAAAAGTTTTTAATGAATAAAAATATTTTATTTTCTATTTACAAATTTGTAGCTTTTACGTTCATTCTTCATTTATTCAAAACTCTTCTCTCTTTTATGTTTTATTGTTACACTGTACTCAAAAACTAACTTATCGTTTCTCCCCTTAAAAGAACATGAATGGAAATTCGATTTTCTTCAAGAAAAAATAACATATATTTTTTTATTCTCAAAATAAAAAATCGATTAATAACCATTTTCCTAATAATAAATTTTCAGATTACTTTTTATTTTTTGTAAGTATGTCAAACTCAGGTTATTAACGGATTTTTAATGTAACAGTTTATAATAATTAATATATGTAATTTTATTTAAAAACTATAAAGGATTTGGATACTTTTTAATACATCAAAGTCAGGATGGCCGAGTGGTCTAAGGCGCCAGACTCAAGTTCTGGTCCTCGTTTGAGGGCGTGGGTTCAAATCCCACTTCTGACATTTTCTTTTTTTAATTTATTCCCAAATAAAATCTCTTTTGCTTTACAATTTTCTTCATATGTAAAAATAAATATCATAATAATATAATAAAACTATATATTACTATCTACATTTTATTTGTTTTTATTTTTTATATACACATACTAAAAATACTTCTTAAAATTATAGGATATTATTTTTGTAATGAATTACACTTACATAAGAAAAACATGTCCGTAATATATATTTGATAATAGTATGCAGTATTCAGAACGATGTTACTATAATAATAAGATTAATTTTATGTCCATATTATAATATTTTAATTTTTTTGTTAAGACTTTTTAACAATTGCGGGAATTAAAAAAACTAATATAAATAAGATATTTAGTTAAAAATGGAATAATAGCAAAAATTAAGCAATAAAATCAGAACCTTATGATAATTTATCAAAAACGTGATTTTTGAATACATATTTTTAAAATTATACATAGTGTTTGTCTCATACATATGTGTGTATATATATCAAATACTAATGCACCCATTCAACTGAACTAAATAAGTATTTTTTTTTTTTATAAATATGAAGATCATAATATTAGGGTTTATTTTAATTCAATTCAGGATGAATCAATAGCTATTTAATTTATTTTTGCTTAAATAATACCAACTTTGAAGAGGATTGAAGTAAACGATTTGTAAACAAAAATATTAACACTAAAGACAGGATTTGTGCGTTTTAAATTTCTAAACTCATGAATTTAAATCACAATTTTGGTACCAAAATTTATATATTTTTTCCGAGTTCCCTATACAAAATTATTGTAGTTATTTAAGGCGTTACACTCAAGCTTTTCTTTTAAGAAAACGTAATTCAATTTTTTTTTTTAAGATTTAAATTTCATAAATTATTTTTGTCCGAATGGTGTTCTTTATTTTTTTTAATAAAAAAATATAAAATTTCGTCATATATCAAAAACATAGATAAAATATGACATTTGAGTATAATATTATTAATTATTTAAAATATATAATCTTTGAGATAACACTTTAAAATTCTTTAATCATAACTACCATTTTACATTTGCTAATTAAGATTAGAATAAGAAATATAAGGAAAGAGAGGAATGGTGTAAAGGGATTTGGTAGTGTCATTCAAAACTAGATACAAAAATTATATTCCGAAAACCCATCAAGTTAGTTTCAATTTTGAATGTTCTGTGGGTGTTGGAATCAAATCAATGGATAATGAATCTTGCTTGTTACAACTTCAAAATTAGAAGAGTTACATACTTTGTTCTACCAAAAGAATATGGAGATCATAAGTTATAGTAACCACTCTATATTTTTTATTTTATTATTATTTCTTTTAATTATTTAATGTTTATTCATTTCTCTTTTTTCATTATGTATTATATTTATTACTAATTAAACCTCTTTAATATTATAATTTGTATAAAAATTGTTCCAACTAAAATTTATCATCTATTAAATAGATTTAACTATCATATTTTATCTTTGTAGGTTAAGCTTACAAAGATAAAGCTAAATTGTGAACCTATCAGAAATTTCTTATTCATTAATATTTCTTCTCCTTCCAAGAGTTCACAATTAAACCTTTTGAACCTGGCCAAGAAATGAATACATTGCATCTAAACCTTTTCACGCACGAATCTTCCCTGTTTTTACACTTGATTGAAAGCAAAACCTGTCTATTATGTATATTAGTTAGACATTTATAACTATTATGAATGTGATTAGCCCTAGCCTTTTCTGATTCCAGAAGTGTGAACATGACACCATATGCACACATGAGTTAGGTTGATAAGTTTGAAAATTGTAATAGGCTTTACATAATAGTCTTCATAAATAGATGGGTGTCGTAAAGAATAAAGATTCATGCAATTAATCAAAGTTTACGAAGGAATAAAAAATCAGACACTTCTACTTTTACGCAATTACTCCAAGTTCACGTGTCAAAGCTTTTTCCCAATTAAAATTCGGTGCAACATGACATGCAAAGCCATGTTCATTGTTGGATGCCCTTTAGATAAAACTAGTACATCTATGAAATTTCAAAATACACTGTTATCGGAACCGGGTGATTTAAGTAATAATAATGTCTTCTAGAGTTGTTTCTTAATCGTTTTTGGTGTTGTTTTTTTTTTATGTTCTAAACGCTTCAAATTCCATCATCTGAGAGGAGATCCTGCAGGCACTTCGATGTTTAAATCAGTTTAGGATTAGAGTGTGCAAAAATATAAATAAGAGTTTAGAAGTATCCTGCTTAAGTGAGTCTTGACTATATTCGAGTTGAGAGATTGCCACGTCATCCTTATAGTATATAAACTATTTCTATTTTAAATATTATATTTATTAAACTTATAAGATTTGAAAAATATTCATTAAAATAATTCATGTCCTTAGAAATCTACGTGGAAAGGAGACTAACATTCATGTACTGATGATAGGAAACGATTTTGTATCCAATCCTAAATAATTATTAGTATGACTTTTAATATAGAATTATTGTAAGAAAAGTAACAAACATATCACATTGTATGATCTACAATTGAATAAGAATGTTTATCCTATCAATACATAACCTTTTTTGTTCCTATTAGAACACCAGTGTCTCACTCAACATAAATTGTAGTTTTATACAGATCATCATTCCCCACTACCTAGGCCCATGATGAAACAAGAGGAAAGGGACTGGAATGGGCCCAGCCCAATTGTGCAATTAAGAGAAAAACAATGGTACCGACCCAACTTTTATTATTAAAAAAATGAAATTTAGTCTTATTCTTAAGCGTGCACACATTGAAGTGGCGTCATGAATGATTTCAATCAAGCAAATTCATAGAAGCATGAATGGATATGAGAAAAAAGGGCTAAGGGTAGCATAGCAAAGCAAGTTGGTGAAGGGTACACAGCTAGTGATATCTAAACTTCAACTACTCTTCATAATTGAGCATGCCAAAAGTCAAAGGGATCATCTTATCCACAAAACCAACACCATTATATTTACATGGTTGCTCCCCATTATATGACTTCAACACACAAATTAAGGAAGGGTGTCCCAAAATCAAAATTCATTACCATTAAACAATAACTAGTGTGTCAAAAATGTAAATTTAAATATAAAACTTAATTATCTTAAAAGAAAAAAAAATGAAAACGATCAGGAATTCTTTTTCCCACATTGATGAAACTTGTGTAAATATTGCTTAAAATACACATATATTTTTTTAATTATAAAAATGAGTAAATCGTGCTAGTTAATGAAAAATCATATAAGTGGGATATAATTTCACTTAATTAAAAAAAATCGTATCAGATAGATATGATGGATTTTTGTGTAAATATTGACTTAATTGAAATCATCTATATCTTACTATCTCTACATCTAAAAAAAAAGTTGTGTTGTCTAACACAATTTTTTCTTTACTTAGTAGAATTATTATCAATTAATACGATTTTTTTATGTTGAAATCGTGTTTAATTAACACAATTTATTCATTTCGACAATTAAAAAAATATCCATTTTAAATCATATTCTATAACCATAATATATGTTAACAATTTTTAGAATACAAAACAAAAAAGTTATGAAAACAAAATAATAAATAGTTAGGTTGATTTTAGAAATAACACAAGACCAGTACAAAAACACTCACAAAAAGTATACGTAGAACTTTGACAGTTCCTCTTTTTGTAACAGAACTTTAGTAAGACGAGTCAAATTATTCTCCATATATGTTTCTCATTACATATGACTAATCAAATGTTAACCAGTGTTTGACTTTGGTGGAACAGGTTTTACATTTTCTGGTGGCGGCTGAAATGAAAAAAATCGTGCTTCATTGATTTCAATTCAAACACCATGCATGCATGAAACCCAGGGTTTGGTATTTTTACTGCCACTGTAATGCCTGCTGTGTGTCCTTATCGCGAATCCAATTCCAAAAATCTTTATTTGTATATATGCTTAAGTATTCAACCCTAAATACATAAATAACTTTTGCATTCCTTGCTGTATAGTTGAATATTAAATTTTATAGTGCAAAGTGAGTTTGAACCTACGTGTTACTAACATGAAACATGAGGGCATGTAATTGGTGAGTCAACAAACAGATACATTATCCAATGAATTAAAAATGCTTAGCTGACACATTGTTTACTGCAATATTGCACCACTTGCTGCTATAATATGCCTTCATTGAACTGGTGTTTGTTGTACAAGTTTATTTTTGGGTTGTGTTTGGATATAGTATATATATGTAATTGTAAATTTTAAGTTGAGTGGGATTTTTTACACTCAAAATGAAGTCAGATTTTTTTTTTAATTATAAAATATTTTAGTTGTTATTTATTTTTTGAGATAAAAATATTTTTTATAACAATTTTTCTGTCATGTCCATTATCAAATAACATACTTGCATGAATATTACTCTTGCTCTTATGTATAATACTCTTTTAACTAACTCACATAAAAATGATAAACATCATTAATTTGAGTTAGTGACATTTTTATTTTTCTTTAAGAGATATAAGAACACGCTTATTAACACTTTTTCTTTAATTGATTAAGATTTAATGAGGAAAAATGCATAATTAGGACAATGTGAAATCACATAATTTTATAATTTTCAATAAGCTGTATCTAGTTAAAAATAACGTATTCTTAACATTTTTCTTTTTAAATTGCCTATAAAATTACTCAAACTCATTTTCACTTAAATATTTTTTGCCTAATTAATTAATATGCGAACAGATAATATTAATTATGTGTAGTTATCTTATTCCTTTGCGAATAGTCAATTTTCCGATCCTCTTAGAAATTATCTTATTAATATATAGTAATCTTTTTTATTGACAAATAAAAATTGCGAAGTGATTAAAAAATTTAGTAAAACAAAATTAATTCAAAGAGACAGTTTAAAGAGACTCTAGAGAAAAAAAAAGAAAAAAAAAGGGCTAACAATATGTCTAAAGTTTCCATATAAAAGGATGTAAGGATAATGTTAGAATAAAAGGAAAGTACTTAATAAATAGTTCGCCTTATAGTAGTGATTTTACTGTCAATGGTAATAACATTAGTAGTAATTAATGAAGAAAAATTAAAGGTGAACGATTTTTTATAAAATTAAAAAAAATACTTAATTATATTTTTAAGTTCTAAAATTTGAAATAAATTTGGGTTTGGTTCCTAAAATTTTAAAAGGACAATTTAACATTTTCAAGATTAAAAAATATTGTTTCAATCTCTCAAATTTAATTTTCAGGAGTAAAATATATATATATATATATATATATATATTTATATATATATATATATATTTATATATATTTATATTTATA
>Ga0209489_105486_pt1 | contig 21924 bp, 6 predicted proteins | sample SiratrowhiteBW_FD_187527 | JGI IMG/M metagenome (GOLD analysis project Ga0209489, IMG submission 187527) | Root nodule microbial communities of legume samples collected from California, USA - Siratro white BW (SPAdes) (version 2) | ecosystem: Host-associated > Plants > Roots > Nodule | place: USA...
ATATATATATATAAAAACAAAAAAAAAATATATATATATATATATATATATATATATATATATATATATATATGTACACGTATGTATGTATGTATGTATGTATTCTATTATAATAATTTAGTGCAAACATTTCTTGGTCCATTTTACTTTGATGCGCTAGAGTTACTTACATACTCACTAATTTTAGTGTATTTCTGAAGTAGTGTTAGTTTATAACTCATAAAAGATGCAGCAACAGTCACGACAATATTGCTAATATTTTTTAAAAGATATTGCATTTACTTTTTAGAAGAGTTAATCGTGTTTGAACTTGATATAATTACTGTGAATAATATTTTTTAAATATTTGGCTTAACTGTATATTTAACATTTAAATTAAATCAGTATTTAACACAGTTACATGTTTAAAACGAAGAACAATCAAGCTCACACCAAAACAACTCTGGCAGTACGAGCAGTATATGTAAGTAATGCAGAACCCCAAAAACAGAAAAAAAACCGTAAAAAACGAGGAAAGTAGTCAAGTGGTTAATTTTGACCAACTCATGCATGAAACGAATCTTTCCGTATGGACTGATTGGAGCATGTAGCAATAACAATTTGGTCAGATAGCATGTGTTGGAGTCTAATATGTTTGTTCCTGCTGATTGAACGGAAGCAGTTTTAATTTCATGCAAAGTACGGCATGTGTGAGTGTGTTAAAGTAAGGGACTCGTAGGTAAGCAAGATACTGACTTTTTTCACAATGCAGGTTTCAGCGTCCAAGGTCTTACAAGAAACCTGCAACTACATCAGAAGCTTGCACAGAGAGGTGAGTGATTTGAGTGAGCGACTGTCTCAGTTGTTGACCACAATTGATGCTGATAGTGCTGAGGCTGGAATCATTAGGAGCCTACTTAATCAATAAGCCATGAGTGTTATGATTTTTTCATTTAAAAGAGTGCTAATTATTATGAGAGTGTACTTCATTCTAGGTGTGCTGAGAGAGAGCCTGCTGGGAGCTAGAGTGCAGTTTGAGGCTGTACCTCCCATATGGCAGGTAGGGCATTTCATAACCAGTTGTTTTCTCTTTTGCCAATAAAAATTAAGTGCTTGTACCAGCTACATATATATGTATGTGCCTCTTTTTATGGATGGCCAAAATGTAGCTTTTGTTAAATTTAAGCTTCTTACTAGTTATGTACTTTAATTTATATGGCTTCAGTCACCTAGAGGTTGTAAGAGATGCATATTTGATGCAGAAATATATATATATATAAAATATTTAATGCTTTTGTTTATTCTGTTTCGATCTTATCTGTGGTCTTTTGAGAAAGATAATTATGAGGTTATGTATGTAGAATGAACTCGTGCTAAACACTAATCAATGTAACGGAAAGTTTGTTTATGTGGATAAAATTGTTAGTTAATGGAGGTTGTAACATGAACATTATGGAGACCAGTTTTAATTACATGGGATTGTGTCGGTAAAGTTGGGTTCAAGTTTCTATAATAAGGCCTGAAAGTATTTGACGTGAGTGGGTGGTTTGGTCTAACTGGACGGTTGGTTAAATAATATAGAAATCCACACTTTTAGACTTTTAGTGTGGGGAAAGAGACACTTAATTGAGACAAATACCCTCAGAAAGTGTCGTCGTTTACAAGTGAAAAGTGAAAGAGTTTGGAATGTAGCGAATATTCAAGGAAGCGTGCTCTATTTTCTTGTGCCCATTTTTTATGGAACAATTTACTTAAGTTTTTTTTTGTTTTTGTTTGTTGTTGTTTTTCTTGTCATCCTAAATTAGTAGCGTGATTGTGGGAAAGTAACAACTTCAACAGTATGAGAGTGAAATGAATATTACCGTTAGCGAAGGATACAGAATATTCGACTCTCTTTCAGTGACACACCATGAAAATAGGATTGAAAAAAGGTATAGATAAAAAAATTATAAATATTAGTATTAATATTTCGAAAAGTGTATGGATAAAAAGTGTACATAAGGTGAAAATGACAATTCAAATTTCGAGAAATGAGGTTGTTGGAAGACTACGTTTCCTCTTAATGTTTTGGATTTAAATCCTATTGTCCTATCAACATTATTAAAGGCAAAATAATGCTGACCAAACAAAAATAAAGGCAAAACAATACAATGCAATAAATTTGGAATGCTATTGAAAAATGACTAAAATATTTCCACCATTCTACTCAAATGAATGCTGCTTATACGTCATTGAAGTGTTCTAAGTTACCCATTTGTGATTGCGTTTCTTAATGAGATTCTTTCAATGTTAGGTTCTAAATAGAAATTGGGAATTTAAATATCAAATCTTCTAACTGTTTTGGTTAAAAGGCAGACTTAACAAGAAAATTAGTTAATGACCAATGAAAATGAATCATGTAAATTCAACAAGAAAACAAAATAAGAAAGAAGATGAAGTTCGAATATTAACAGAGATTTATATATATAGAAAAATTTTGATATATAAATTCAGAAACTTAAAGAATTCAAACGAATAAAGAAAAACATAAATGCGTCAAAAAAAAATCAAAGGCATTGAATTTAAAGAAAAGAAAACAACTAAAAAAATAAGAATTTTGTTTTCGAAAGGCCAAAGAAAAAGGAAGAAATCAATGTTTTTTTGCTATTTGTCTCAATTTCCATGTTGGAAGTAACTAATGTTAATCGACATCCTTTTTCATTCAAATCTAAGATCAAAATTCTTGACCACCTAAAACTTAGAACTACTTAAATATTATACTTCTTTGGTTTTGAACCTTCATTCTTTAATTATTTAGATCAACAGTTCAATTAAGAATCAAAATTAGCTAGTCAATGTAAGTTTCGAACCCTTTTCTTTTTTGTTTACATCACAAGTATTGTCACGGATCCAACTTGGTGAAGTTAAGTTTTGATCTCCCAAAATACCATCCCAATTCCAATTTTCTCCAACTTTTTCTGAGAATTCTTTATTCCCACCTTGTTATAAGCTAGTCATCACCTAAGTGCACCACTCCCTCTTAAAAAAAATAGACATCCCTTGAATAAATCTAGTGATTACCTAATTAAGACAATCCCTTATTATTTTTTCTTTTAAAAGGTGTCAACTTCATAAATGATCAAAATATTCATATAGCTAGCTTCACTCCTTTCTTTTCATATGACGATTAGTTCTTAAGATTTCTCTACGTTGATATGTACTTTGCTTGTCTTTATCATATATACCATACAAATAATTTTGTAATATATAAGAAACTGGTATGTATAGACACTGTCGGTGCGTGTATATTATTTGTGTAACTTGTCGTCATACTAATAACGTAAACTCACATAATGTAGTTTAATTTCTACAAAGATTATATTAATGAGAACCAACCCAACAACTTGTGGTTATAGAAATTTCTTTTTTGAGGTGTACGTGGTGTTATGAGCCTTCAATTTATCAACTTGGAGCACAAATATTATTATCATTTGATAATTTTCCAGCAGAGTACGTCTTTATTTCCATATATATCCTTTTTCTTTTATATATATTAGCCACAAGCCATTTACCCCACCATCTCAATTGCCAAATTTTTGGATGTTTGGAGATGTGAAAAATCTATTTAAAAGGTTAACATATTTTAAAGATGCCAATTGTATATATACACACAAATATAGGTATTAAACTTCTAATTAGATAATTATATATTATCGTAGCTAGGATTCTATCTATTTAGTCTTTTGTGATAAGGTTGAAGCACCAGCTTCAGTTTAATATATTCTTTATTATTAATAAAAGTATGATAAAATATTTACTCCAAAAGAAAGCATATATGGATATAGCACAAGAAAGGTGATGTGTATTATATAGACCACAAATTATTTGGCTAGTTGAAAAGAATGGCATCTGACACTTAATCTTTTATTTATCGGTGCAGAATGGTTTGAGCAGAAAGAAGGGCGTGCATGTTGCAACCAAAGTGTGATTTTACCTTGCAAGTTGCAGGAAGTTGGAAGAAAACGGTAGGTTTGGTAATAAAAATCTGCAAATTTTGTTAGGTCTACACTGCGGGAAAGGGACTAAACGTTTTTGCAAGATCTGGTTGAGCCATATCATCCATACACATAGTTGATCCTTTGCAGTAGGAAAATGATACGTGAGAAGAACCCTTTGAAGCCATTCAATGGATCAACAATCACTCAAGAAATTAATATATTTTGCTTCTGTTACCACTCGTTTCTGAGGCTTTTGCCACAAGAATTCAACGACAAATAACTGAAATTTTGAATATTGTGCACATGGATATTTAACTTGTAGTGAAACATGTAACTATAATTTTGGCTCTGTATGCTACTCTATTTATATCACCATTTCTTTTCTCAAAAACAAACTACATGGTTTCTATGAAATGGGAGTATTATATTATATATAAAAAATATTGTAGACACATGTTGTGTAGTTTAATAAGTAATGAGATGCTGTTTCATATATTTTTGAATGCAAATTTTATTCTACCCTGTTTGAGTATAATTTCATTCTTATACTTGTAGTTTCTATTTTAAACTAACACTATTTCTACGTTGATTGATATTTTTCTGAGTTACTAGGTAGAGATTTTACCAGTTGTGAGTAAAAGATAAGTATTCTAAAGTGATAGAAAGTGACTTAACCTTGAGCATTTGGTCATATTAATTTAGGAAAAGAAATATTATCTCACATTCTTAAGGTGTAGGGAAAAAGTGATAAATATAATAAATAAGAATGTGATAAAAATTAAAGAATATTAATATAGATTAAATTGAATTTAAAGTTGTTTTCTTTATAATTTGGTAGTGTTACAGTGATATCGATATGAGATGATAATTTTCGTTTACTGTGCTGCCGTTGAGTAGGAAGTTGATTGGTTTGGCTGAGCTCTGAAATTTGATCTTCTTCAGATATGCTGTCCCTCCCGTACTATAAATAATATAAAATAAAACTAGATAAGCGATTGTCAATACATTTTTGTGTGTTAAATATAATTTTGATTGGTTATAAGTAAATATGAGTTACTTTGCATTTATATTATAATTCTAAAAAAATGAAACATTAGAGAAAGAAGATAATTATGAATTAAACAATTTTTTTTAACATGTTCGGCACCTCAATCTTTATATTCACCAATATTCAATAAATTATTATTACTTATCATGCAATTTTTTTAGCAAAAATTGAAAATCTTTTCATGCAATTTTTCGTACAAGAATTACAAACTTTTTAATGACGGTAACTACTCAAGTTTTTCATACATTTGAAATTTATTAATTTATGGTGGCAATTTTCATATAAACTCATAGTTTACTATTTTTTTATTCTTCATATTAATTATTAATTAATGTAGTTATCTGTGAATACCTATAAATACTAACACATTCTTTTATTTTTTTATTCTTCATATTACTTAATGTAGTTATTTGGTGAATACCTATAAATACTAACACATTCTTTTATTTTTTTATTGTTCATATTACTTAATGTAGTTATTTGGTGAATACCTACAAATACTAACACGTTCTCCTATTCACCAAAAGTTGTGAATCAAAAGTCTCACAAAAATAACTTAATTAAGTGAAACAGTAAAAATGAGTTTTAATAATGTTAAAAAAAAAACATATTACAATAATTATAAATAATTTTACCTACTAAAAAAAATATTTAGTTTTGTCATAGAGTCTATTAAATCGACTTTAGCAGTGTCGACATTAAACAAACTCTATTAACATTAACTTAGTCTATACTAATTTGATACTAATACAAATATTTATTTATTAAAAAAATAATCTTATGTTTTTTAACTTTTTTTAAAATAGCATTTGACATTGCATTAGAGTCAACTTAACACTGCTTCTATTTAACATTAAGCAATTCTTTTAATGTCGACTAAGTCGACGTTAATTTGATACTAACATAAATATTTATTTATTTATTAAAAAAAATTGAATTTTTATCTTTTTTAAAAAATTAATTCTTTACATTATATTATAATTAACTTTAATAACATTATAATTTGTTTGATGGTGATATATTAAAAATGAACTTAATATTTTTAACATATAAGTGATTCACCATCTATTTATTTATTATTATATTATTTTAAATATTTTTTTTTCTTATAATAGTGCAATTCCTATTATTATTGTCTAAAATGGAAAAAAAATATTACATAAATGAATAAATTGTATAAATCTGCATGAAAGAAATTGTGTCAATTTCATTTAAGCATAGAAATTGTATAAGACAGTGACTATTAACTATAAAATCGTATCTAGCTGACACAATTTCAATTAATACATTAAATAATAAAATGAGACACATATGATACAAATTTGTGTTTGTATTTTTCATTTGTAAAAGAAAAAGTTGAAATAATTAATTATAATTAATTAAAAATAATTTTTTACAACTCAAAGTTTCATTTTAAATTCAACTTACAATTAATTATACGTTTTGTTTATTATTGTTAACTATTTATTATTATAACACAAAAAAAAACACATAATTAATAAATAAAAGGTTATAACTAATTATATATATATAACACTTTAAAATATTTGTTTTAACAGTATAAGTGGTATTTTAATTTCTAAATCAAACATCAAGTTGAATTCTTCTTTTTCTCTCACATAGGATGAAAAAGAACCTACTTATTCATTTATGTTATTCACTCTTCTTCCATAAAACTCAACTAATACAAACCCCAGCTCATTCTAGTAATACTCTCCGGGTGATTTGTTAGCAATAACAGATAAACCTATTAAACCTCTTAAACAAACAATTTCTCAGTATTTTATATATTCATAAAAGTATGATTCTAGAAAATTATCTGTTTAAATACGCATCAATTACATGAAATAGAAAATAATAAGAGAAGATTTTAGTAAGTTGATATTTGATTTTGGGCATTTTGGATGTAATATAGGTGTTTATAGGGTCTAGTATAGATTTCCAAAGAAGGTAATTTAAGAAAATGATGGGTGTATGAGTGCGTGTGATAGCACAGTGGTAATTTAAGAGAGGGTACAGACAAAGATACAAGTGTAAGTGAGTGTGTGTGAGAGTGTCAGAGTGTCAGAGTGAGTAAATGAAGAGACCGTAGGGCATTGCAAGGGATCATCTTTCTTTATCTCCTTCTCAACAAAACAAGACACACAGTCTCTGTCATTGTCATGCACTGCACCATGGCTCCAACTTCGATGTGGTTCAATCATAACCCTATCACCCTATCAAACATTTCTTCGTTTCTTCTTCTTCACCCTCTCGTTCAAATCACTTACACTAAATTATATATTGATTAAATATAAAATCAAATCAAGTTGCTCTACGCAACAAGCAGTTTTGCATAAATATTTATATGTTGATTTTTTTATATTTGATTAAGTTGAAAAATTTAGATATTTATTATCTCATATAAATTAGAATTTAAGTTTAACTAAACCTTATAAATCAGTTTATAAAGTGAAATTTGTATCTATATTAAAAATTATTGAAAAGTCTCATTTCTAATTAATATGAGACACGTCGAAATTGTTCAACTCGTATTAAGATTATATTATTTAAAGATAGTCCAATAGCGGATGACTCAATAACCGTACTAAGATAAACTCTGATACTATATCAAAAAGTAGAATTTAAATCTAATTCAACCTTACAAATTAACATGTAAAATGAGATTTACAACCATATTATAAACTATTAAAAGACATTATCAATATAAAATACTTATTAAATAGACAAATTTCTCATAAATATAGTTAATACACTCGAAAGAGAAAAAATTTATTAGGAATTTATCAGTTAATACACTCATTCTCTAACGACCAATTTCAATATTTACTCTTATTTGAAATATGTTTTTTAAAAACATTTTTCAAAATGCTAAAATTTCAAAAACATTCTTATAATAATTTTGTGAAATATATTAAGCATTATAAAAATATTTTCCGAAAACAATATTTAATATATATATATATATATATATATATATATAATGAAGATTTATTAGTGAAATAAGAAACTGCAAATAATAATTATCTTTACGTTTTAGTCCATTAAAATATTTGGAGCAAATAATTATAGTGAACCAAAGATGTGGACTTCTTCTTCCTCCACCTCTCGAGTCATTTGTTGGGTACCTCCAAATTTTGTTAACATGTAAAAAATGTCTTTAAAATAATATTGTGAAATACTGCAAAGACCGAAATATCCTTAAATCCCTCAACTCACCTCTACTCATTTCACTTTTCTGCGGCACCATCTTCAAGTAGCTTCAGCATTTCGTTTTGTATTTTTTCGGCCGGTTTCATCAATAACAACATATTTAATAATTATTTAAGATACGCATGTATAGAAGGATTTATAAAATATTTGAGAGATTTCGTTCGGTTTATGATTTAGGGATAAATTATTTTTTCGTATAAAATGTGTTTCGGGACTGTCCTCCAAATTTGGAACTCTCCACCTTCTATCTAACCATACCTAGCCGCCTCCATAAGAATAAAACTGAAATTTCACAAAAATACATTTAAAATATTTTTGAATTTTGGAGGTACCTAAAGAAAGGTTTGGAGGTGCAGGAAGAAGTAGTCAAAGATGTGTTATCACACGGCCCAAATAAAAGTTTAAAGTTTGAGTCCAGAAATGGAGTGAATAACCCAAAAATGTTGTGTGGTTGGGTTGGTGTTTACGGTGGTTTGAGTGAATTATACCGGAAACTTCTAAGGAAAAAAATTAATTACACCCTAAACCATACTTGAAATTGAAATTAAGATGTAGCTGCGAATATTATCTGAATTTGTCGATATTAATAGAGAATATTTAAATTGATATATATTCTTTGTAGTAAATTTTACGTACACACTTGTAACTCAATTATAGAAATAGTGATTATAAGTAAAAAATATTTTGAGCAGGGTTAACAAGATAATTTTTTATTAATGCTAATGCCATATTTCTCTTAATATATTTTTTTATAATTTATTAAAACTACAAAATCATAGATGGAACTCGTTTAAAAAATTGTAAAATAAATTCGAAACGAAGAAAGGGTTATATCTTTTTGGATGAAAAGGCATAACTTTTACATTAAATGAAGCTAACTCCCAAAATGAAACGCAGCATAAAGCTGCCGTTTTATTACCCACCTCACTTTTGCACTAATCTTTGCCACCAACCCTATACCCCACCAATTGAACCTCACAATAATAATGAATCATGAATAATCAACGGCACAAACTTTATCGCTCACGCTCTTAAGGCAGCAACAAATGTCACGCGCCATCTGAATTAGAAAATTCTAGTTACCCTTTTACTAATTTTGTTATGAAATATTCTTAGAAATTTATTAATGAATTATTTTCACCAATAATTTAAGGTATTCAATTAGTAATAAATTGGTGGACTTATGCACGTACTTTATTGCATGTATAATCGACCAACCAGAATGCTACACAAGACAAACTTCAGGCGCGTGAGATTCCACAAAATTATCATTTTCCATTGCTCCAATCACAAAACCAAACAATTCCACTTTGGATTCATTATCTGCTGACACATTCTCCTCTCTCTCTATCTAAACTTTCCTCTGCTTCAGTTCGCCGACAAGAACTGTCTGGTAAAACATCTAACCAGTTTCAATCTCTTTCTGGTATTTGGTTTATAGTTCTCTTCAACTAATTTTGTTTTCCCATATGGATGTTGTGTTTTTTCTATTGTTTCGTTTTAGTTTATTGTACTGTCCCTTTTGTGGATCAAATCAGTTTTTTTTTTTCAATGGTTTTTATGGATGCTGTCAGTTTTGCTGGGGGTGATTCCAAATCCAGTTTAACATCATAGAATTTGCTTGAGTTGGATTCGTTTGCATTGGTTGCTTGAGTGTGAAAAAGTTATGTCTTTACTTGACGGACAATTCTCATTTGTGTTCTAAAATAATAAATAAAACAATTGAAATGATAGTCATGTTATCTGTGGCATAGTTCTGTGTGTTAAAATTAAGGCTGATATCTGTTGGGACCACCAAAGATTTTGGAATTTACAATATCTTGAGGATGAAGCGAATGCTACTGAATTATAGATAATGTTTTCTATCATTTAGTGTAGTTTTGCTTGTCTTCATTGTTTGTTCTACCAATCCGTGGCCTTGTTAATGGAGAGAAAAAAATGAAAGGCTGGCCTATTCCCACTGCCAGTTTCTTAAGTTACATGAATAATCCTTACATCTTTTCCTCTTTAAAGTTGTCAGTCAATTTTCTTACTTGGTTTACTTTCTGCAGATTTGTTGAACCTGCTCCTAGTTTTTGCCTTTTGAGTTTGAGTCACTTGACAAGTATGTATACCGACGGTTACACTGCTCTAGTTACAAACTTATCTCCAAGAGCAACAGAGAATGATGTTCACAATTTTTTTGCTTATTGTGGTCCAATTGAGCATGTTGAAATAATAAGGTAATGTTACTTTTTTCTGGTAAATTTCAGTGTATCAAAATTGAATCTTTTGATAGGATAGATGTTATGAACTACGAGCCCCTCACTTCGAATAGCATGGTGGACTACAAACATAATGACATGGCCAAAAAAATCAGAATCTTCATTTTCCTTTTGGTCATTGTGCTTCACCAATACTACTATCTAATCCTTCCCAGCAGCAATGAGAAATATTTGTGACAGGTCATAAGACAATGTGACAGATGTAGAAAATCAAGTCTTGATCAGTGTGTTACATATGATTCTCTGACTTAGGTCATTGAAGGAAATTAAAAAATCTGTTGGTTTGAGTGTGTATTCTGTGTCCATAATAACTTCATATCTGATAGATTCCAGATTTCCAGTTTATTTCAACTTCCTTTATATAATGTCTTCTAGTTAAACAGTTCTGTTCTTTATCTGGAAATAAATTAGATTGAACTTTTTGCATGTAGTTATCCTGTTTTTAAAACGAAGTTCCTGGTTTCGACTATGAATTGGATACAATTTACCACAGCTTTTACATTACTTATTGTTCAGTAAATTTATAGGAGCTATCTATTTCCCTTCTACAATGTTATTGTGGAGTATTTTTTTATTTTTTTTCTAATCAATCGATAACAATTAGCATACTTGGTCGAATATTTCACAGTATGGTTATGCAGAAAGATTTTATACTTGCAAGTTGCAGGGCCTAAATGATAGCATTATTAGGCGACTTTGTAGTTACAATATCAAGATTTCTTGGAAACAATATGAACATTAGTTTTTTCATACAGATGTGGTGAAAATGCATCTACTGCATATGTGACTTATCGGGATGCTTATGCCCTGGAAACTGCACTATTGCTAAGTGTAAGTTGCTTATTCTCTTACTTCCTTGCCCTCTTCTTGTAGGATATCATGGATTCAGATAACGTACAACAAGTTCCTTTATTTGTTTCTCACAGTTATGCTTTAGATATGTAATCTATATAACACACACACACAAAGGTTGAGTTCATGCCGTAAAACTTTTATAATTTGGATTGTCCCCCATTGCTCCGTGTCCTTGTCAATAATGTTTATGCTTCATAGTGTTTAATAGACGATGGTGTATTGCTTTCCTCATGAAGTGCAAGATGAATTTGAAATACGTTTTCCTTTAATCATCTGATAGGGAAAATGGTTGTATTTTGTTTCTAGATGTATTCAAGTTCAGAATGTAGATAATGATGAGAACCATTAGTGCATCATGTCCTTTCTTAACACAGTTCAAGAAAGGATGATAAAAATAATTATATATGAAATTTTAATTCCATTGCATTAGAGAAAATTTGTTACTGAAATACTGTATTTCTTGAACCTCTTTTAAATCAAATTCATCTTCTGATGTTCCAGAAATTAATTTTTCAGTGATGTGGCATTGTCCATTTGTTCTCACTTGAATATTGTTCATATTAACTTGCATATTTGGTTCAATGTTGTTTCAGGGATCAATGATATTGGACCAATGTATATTCATTTCACGCTATGAAGCTTACGTAAATGGCTATGATAATTGGGGCAGTCATGTATCAAAGCCTGAATACAGTATTGCAACCTCACAAGTATGCCTCAAATCCTCAGAATGACCTGTTTCTTTTCGTTAGACCAAGCTGAAAGAAGAAGTTCTAGAGGTTTTTTCACACCTATAATTATCTCCATGGAAAATAAAGAGCGATTAAAAAAATAGCGAAAGATATAAATGCAACTCAAATCCACGAGAATGTCTCAGTACTACTCAACCTGGAAATTTCTGGCTTGCCTTTCATGCACTAAACAATATAGTGCTTCTAACATATTTTGATTAGGATAGATGTCAAGCACTATGTTCTTTCATTTATTTCCTTCTCATCCTTAGGAGTAACTTAGTTGATGGTATGATCATCTATTTCAGTTCATGGACTGTAGAATTTGGTAAATCCATGAGTTTAGTGAGGCAAGTTTAATGAACTATGAAGTTGACTTACGAATTTCTATCTTGATTTTATCACTTCTTGCTGTTGGTAGTTTTACATATTACCTTAATTTAGCATTAAAAGAAAGTTGTAAAAGAATCTGGTAGAAAAACCCAACTTATCCTAAAACTTCACAGCAATCCACCTCCATAAAGTGTAAAAAGTGGCTTATGTAGTTGCTGTTTGAGGTCAAGAATTGATTAAGTTAACGGTAGTTTTCATTGACAGGATGATCGCATGGATAAGTTTGTTTCTTCCCCAGGAGAAGCACTAACTCTGGCTCAGGTAGTTGTCAAAACAATGGTGGCTAAGGGATATGTGTTGGGCAAAGATGCATTTGTCATGGCAAAAGCTTTTGATGAATCTCATAATGTGTCATCTACAGCATCATCAAAGGTTGCTGAACTCAGCAATAAAATTGGGTTGACTGATACCATTAATTCAGGCATTGAAACTTTTAAATCTGTGGATGAGAAGTATCATGTTACGGACTTCACCAAATCAGCTGCAACAGTGACAGGGACAACAGCTATAGTTGTGGCATCAGTTACCGGTAAAGCTGCTATGGCAGCTGGAAATGCTATAGCCAACAGTAGCTACTTTGCCAAAGGTGCCCTTTGGGTTTCAGATATGTTGACACGTGCAGCCAAAGCAGCTGCTGATTTGGGTCAGAGTGAAAAGAAATGAAACTCCAAACAAAAACTGCTGCCTAATATGTTGAGTTCTTGGACACATACAAATAACATCATTTGTTTGTTGATACTGTATTATAAGACATGAACTTTCCTTGCATGTGTGGCTCCTCATCTGGTGCAAATGTTCATATCAGTAGTTTTTGAGAATCCATGGTAAGCAGCCACTTATATGTGTACCGTTTATAAAATATCACAATATGGTACAGTTTTAAATTGTAACTACCAATTTTCTTATTGCCTACTTTCATATCAATGTGCCTAAACTTATATGAAGGGAATGCTTTAGATGGATTAATTTGGGTGGAAATATTATTTTTTTTAAAAGCTCTCTTAAATAGCTAATGCTAACGCTTTTTAGGGAGAGTTTTCCTAGAGCTTAGAAACTACATGCATGTGATTTTGGAGATGCAAGTCACACCCATTTAATATGATCATAGATTATAGATAAAAGGTAATGAATGATTTCAAAAATTTTTCTATTTATACTAGAGATGTTAAATAACAAGGTAAGTCTCAACCATCCCTTAATTCCTATCTATGTGCACATGTAAACAGTGATCTGAGTGATGCCTAACAATGAGCTTCTGTTAGCGGTTCAAACAGGTTATAAACACTATGTTTGGTATTATTGAATGTGTCTTTCTTGTTCTACCACATTTTTTATACATAAAAAAAAAAAGAACTCAAGAAGTTAATCAGAAAAAGAAAAGGATTACTGTAATAAAGAAGGCACTTCCAACCAGATACTGGATTGTTCATAGAGAAATCACTTAGCCAAATGCTGTGCAGGAAAGATGCAAAATAGACATTGCTTGGCTTTCACCATAAAAATAATTAAGGTGTCAGAAGATTTGTTGCATCAACGCTCTTTTCACGTTGTCTTCAACCCACGGTTGTTGCTTTCAAAACACAAGTAACCAACAATTTACATTACAACATGTGAACTACTTTGTAGTATTTGTATGCTGTGATTGATTCCCTGCCAACTTCATTGTTATGTTTTTAAAGGCATCTTAGCCAGCATACATTGCAAACAATTTATCATTCTCTATACGACTCAACCACTGTTTTGCGTAGTCCACTTCCTTTGGTCCAATAATAATAACTTACATGCATTGATCTCAATTATTTAAATGTACTATTTCTTGTTGGTCCTCATACCGTGTCAATAGGAAAATGTAACCACATTTATCCATTCTTTTCATTTTTTGTTAAAAGTACACATTGATTACATATCTTATGTATCCATGAGGGGTTGGCTTGTGGGCTTGGTTTGGTGAATGGGTACTGTCAAAGTGTGTCTCCTCCTTTTGTATTCCTACGACAATGTGCCAGTTGCAATACTTTATATACCATCAAAGTCGGGTAGTGGTTGGTTTCTTTGTTCATACATGGACTCTTTTCTTTAGTAATGATATTAGTGTAAACTTTTTCCCCTCATATTATGTTGGCTATAAGATATATATAACTTTACTCTCTCTAAAAGTTAAGCGAGTTTTTCTATGGATTAACAGTCATATTATGAAGATAAAGTCACCAAGTAATTATTTTCAAGCCAATCTAGTACTACACCTTTTTGTGACGATGCATTGATCCCTGTTAAATCAAAACTGTTTGTATCTGTAAGGGTCACTGACAATGTTAGGTGATTTTTATGAAATCATAAGAAAAATAATGTTATAATTTGTGTATTCTACAGCTAACATTGCTCTCCACATAAATAAGCCATCGGCATTTACAACAATTTCAGCACTGTAGTTGTCATCTACCTCTTACCTAAATGTGTTGTGATCTTGATTGGACGGCAAGGGACGTGTAGCTTATCGGGATTTTCTTGCATCTATGGCCATTGATTGCATATATGAAGATGATTAAAAAGGACATAAGTAGGTATGGGAAAAAAATGTCTTGCTTCTTTGGAACAGATCTTTTGTATGATTTTGGCGTTCCTAGTGGTGCATTCTTTTGTAAATGGCACCATATGGATTTCTAATCGTGAATCTATGGATTATAGTAATTATTTCACATAATAGGGTGGCTTAAATATTGCAAGCCCCCTAATGATCAACCAAGAAAAAGTCTAAATGCCCTTTTTCAATTTTCCACAGCTTCTTTGGAGATATGCTGTGATGCAACCTCAAGTCAAACTTGGTGTCTTGTAAGTTTTGGACCATCTGAACCATGCAGTGTCATTTTCTTGCAAGATTATCAAAATTCAAAGCAATGGTCTTAAATCCTTTACATTAAAGTGAAGTTAAAATTTATACGTGTATGAAAAAAAAAACCCTTTAAGAAAAGTATTTATCTTTGGTGTTTGATGGTAATTTGATAGATTAGTCTCTTCTAGGAATATTCTTGAAAGCCAAAAAAACAAACCTCTGATTTATACCTGTCTGTTGCTTCTGAAACTTCTTTAATTTCAAAGAAACTTTATATTTTCAACTGTTATGTAGGTTTTAAAAGAAATCGTCTACTAGGTTGTGATAAGTTCACATGTAAAGATAGTGCTTTGCCATCAAGAGAAACATGATTTGACTCAATCACAAGCCTCTTTCCAAAGTTGACCTATACTATGTCCTCCTAACATGATATTTTATGCTCCCACTAAAATGTGCAAGAATGCTTTAGAAAACGATCAGTTCAAAACAAATATAAAAGTAAGCCATTAATGCAGAGAATGAATAGATTACTTGAAATTTTGAAAAATTGGTCACGGTTCATTTACCAGTAACCAATCAATTGTAGCCCAATATAAAATGAGGGACTAGAAAAGATGTGCTAGCCATCGACGTTCATAACTCGTGAAGTGGTCAACATTTGATAGCAAAAAGATGCCAAGCATGACAACTGCATTGAGCTCATAAACCCCATACCCTCAAGTGCAATTGGTTCAACTCTAGGCTTGAAAAGCTTCAAAGCCTCATAACTTTCAAACATTACATCTTCAAATTTGTAATGAAGACAACTCATGAAGTGAAAGAATGCAAACGATAACAGATAACTTTATAATTCTCTTTTGCATTTCTTCTTGATTTTGCAAGAAAGGCAATGGTATACAAAAGGGAAAATGAAAAGTATACACTATGTAGCAAACTAAACTGATTATGAAGAGGGAGTGATGTGAACACATTATTCACCCCCCATTAGTATCCAACACATAAAAGACACTACTGTACAACAAAATTTCACAAAATACAAAATGCCCTGAAGAATAAAACTCAAAAATTTTGTTTCAGTACCTCTTGTAAGTATCACCCGGAATTGGGAACTAACAGCAACACATGGGGCAACGAATTAGTCCATTTTCATTGCAATCAGGGCAACGCTGGAATCCGTACTCCCCCACCTCACCATCAACATAATCTTCTTCATTTTCATCACCTTCATAGTAAATTTTACAACTTCCAGAACAGGTTTCACAAGGAACAAACCTTATATCCCCACAAGCCTCACACACTCCCCCTCCATCACATCCAACACTGTCCTCAATCTTCTCACAATAACCCAAAAGCTTCTCAAGCTTCCCATCCTCATGCAGCCTCTGAATTTCCTCAACTCCACCAATGTAATTCCTCCCAACAAACACCCTTGGCAATCCTAAACCACCATACCCATCACCCAGTAACTCTTTAAGCTCCTCCTTGAACCCTGAGTGCATAGACACATCCCTCTCATCCACCCTCACTCCTAATCCCTTCAGAATCAATTTCACTTGGCAACAATCCTCATAAGTCTTTCTCACGCCGCGCAAGCTAGTGAAGTACAAGACCACCTTATCCTTCCCACATGGATCGCCAACCTTAAAATCATCCAGAAAAACATCATCAACATCATCACTTTTCGTTTTATTTTCCTCAAACTGGGACCACTTTGTAGTCCCTTGAATATCTTCATCACTCGGTGCCGGTCGAAGGTGGAAAGGACTATCTGGAGAGAGTTGCTGCAAGGACTTCCTGAACGAGGAAATCATTTCAGGGTCAAAATCTGAGATTGCAGGATTGAGTTCTGATTCCTCCTCAGTCATCAGAAGCCACATGGGTTTTGGAGAAGCAGCAACACTCATTTTGGGTGGATCAACATCACCAACACCAACGTCATCACCATTGACATCAAAGGAGAAGCTCCGGTAGTGACTCGGAGACCGCAAAGGGGTGGTGTCTTCAAGGCCTTCCATGAGTTCCCATGTGTTGATTGTCTCAGGCTCACCCGGTGGTGTTCTAATTGGGGTCTTGGGAAAAACTTTCGGCAACTTCTGTTCAATCATGCTAGACCAAGTCTTGGCCTCAATCAGCCCCATTGAAAACTCTTTTCTTTTCTCTTTCTCCACTACCTCAATCTTCTCTTTCTCCTCCAACCTTCGGACAAAGCCTTCACTATCAAACCTGAAACTTTCGCCATTACCAACCTTACCATTGGAAAGCCCGAAATCGTGGTTGCAATTCCCAGCAAAACTGTGAGTTGAAGCAGGAGAATTGAGTTTGAGAGTGCCCAATGTTGTGGAAGTGAGTGCCACAACATGGTAGCTATCACCCTGTGTCTGAGGTGGATGATGAACATGCATTGAATAGCTTCTGGGAGCAGGAGAATAAGGAGCATTGCAACGCCGACATCGCTTTTGCTTTGAACTCGCACAACCCATGATCACTACAAAGCCCCCCAAAACATCTCCACCTCTTCCTTTGCCTGCAACAAAACAAAAAACATCCTTCACTTGTTTTAGTTACACATTACATGTTACTTAAAGAAGTGAAAAAAGACAACAAAAGATGAACTACCTTTGTGTTGTGTGGATATTCAAATTGGTTGAACAGAAGATGAAGAAGAAGAAATGGAATTGCTTTTAGATTTGGAGCTAAAATTCACAGAAGGGGTGGGCCAAGTGGCGTAAATGGAGGGAGAAAAGTAAAGAAAGAAAGCGTTTTTATATATACAGAGGGACCAAAGGTTGCGTACAACTCACAATGTAATCGAAATTCATACTCTTCTTCTAAATATATAGGTACCCCAAATGCTTGTACCTTACTATGATCGATCGAGTTTCCAACATAACTAACAAAATACTCTCATTATGATGAATAGACCAATCATCAAACTCATAACCATGATTTATTGGTAAGTATATAACAGATAATGTATTGATAATTGTTAAATTTGGCTTCTGACTCGCAAAATCACTGAGCAAATTAGCTGGTATTTTAGAAGTAAAAACCCAGCATTCCGTTTCAAAATATAATTAGCATCCATGAACTTCGGTTAATTAACTTCATTATATTTAAAGGGGAAGAACATTTGTTAGAGGCTCCAATTTAATTGTAAATAGCTAAATCATTGCGTACCAAATAAGTAATAATTGTATGTATGGAGTAGCATACACAAGATGTTGACAAAGAAGAATGATGTCCGTAATGGAACTAGGAAATTTACGCAATTGAACACGCTTACACGACAAATTTTAATGTATCTTTAAGAATAATACGTAATCATTTAGATTTTACTCACACCATATAGTTTTATTTTTCCCCTGTGCAGTTATGCGATGTTATGGAATATCCCTTACATCAATTTGTTGAATTAAAAGAAACACATTAAGATTTAAATATGAGAAGTCTTATAATTGACCTAAAAATGTAGATTTACGTTTGATATCACGACTTTACTTTTTGGCACGAAGCTTGGGACATAAACATATCTTTTCTTACAAAAGATAAGATTAACATAAGTACATCATTAACCTCTTTACCTAAGCCATCATACTAAATTAGAAATTAGAATAACTTTCAGGGCATGGGGTGTATCCGTATATGGATATGCACTGGTTAAGCAATCAATTGTGTTTAAATAATTATATTTTTTTATAATTTTCTAATGATTCTCTAAACTAGTAGTAAAACCATTTTATAATTTTTTGTATTCATAGATAGAATTAAATATATGAGTAGTTAAGAAATTATTGAAAAATATTTCAGATAAAGTGTATCAGTAATTTGCATTGCAGAGGTGGGTGGGAGTTGCGGAAATGGTGGTGACCAGCGTTGGGAGTTGGTTGCATTTAGATGCTTTTATTAATTGATTTAAATGTTTTTTTCTCTTTTCAATAAATATGATATCATCTTTCTTCAATTATATTGCTCTTATTTTATCCAACGAAGACTAGAAGAAGTCATAATAACGGGACATAGATACATTAACTAACACATTTAATAATCTCACTGATGAGTATAGGCACGATATATTAATTAAAGTATAACAATAATTTTGCAAAAAAGAGATAGCTATATTTAAAAATTAAGAACATTTAAAATTTTACTCTTTCTAACCCGTAATAAGTGTCGTATAAAAATCTCCATTTTATCTTTTCAATGTAATATTAATTATTTTTTATGCATATTCCTTACAATATTAATTATGGATAACAAAAAATATAAGGGTATTATATTGGAAACTAAAGGGTCTTTTTTATTTTTTTTCCTATTTTAAATTAATATATGTAATAAAATAGTAAATTTTATAATTTAAAATTTACTGAGGAAAAACTTTGGTTGGGGTTACGAAGATTGAGAATTGACTAGGGTTTGAAAAGTTTGCTGTAATTGGTGAAGGTGTTGGGGAGAAGAGTGTAACAAAGTTGCATGGTTCATGCTTAAATTGATGATTTACATGGTGATTTTGGCAATGAGAATTATGTCATTGTTATTTTTAGTTACAGTTTTTTATTGTTTATAATTTTGTTTTTAAGCTGTGGAAGTTATTAATCTAGAGAGAAGTAAAGATAATGTAGAAAAGGAAGGTTAAACAGACAGACAAAAACAATATATTGATATATATTTTAGAAGATTCCCGCAAAGGTTAATCTTGTTAAGACAATTTTAAATTATTCATTTGTAATAAATAATTCTTCGTACATCTTATACTTGTATCTATTAATAAAATGATATCAAACATTTCGACGTTCAATATACACCATCAAAATTCAAGAACTGACTTCCTTCATAAAAAACAAAATCTAAAGAGAAAAACAAAGAAGAGTAAAGGAAGATACGAGAAAGATTATTAAGATTTGACATAACTAATTTAAATTATTAAAATTAATTGCAAGTCATAAGGAAATATGACATCTTTTAGGTAACATATCGTAATTACATATATTGTGTAAAAGTAAGCAAAAAAGATTATTAAGAAGATATTGTTAAGAAATTTAAATTTATATATATGTTGAAGTAATGGTAAGCACAGTGACATCCAATTGGCAATTCAGGTAAACAATGTTATGCGTGGTTGGTTCATCAATGCAACATTATCAAAAATCAGAATTCATGATTACATAAGTAATAACACAGTGAATTAATTAATTAGTTAGTTATTTAATTAATTAATACGATTTGGTATTTGGAGAGACACGTGATGGCACGTGGCCATGCATGAGATCTTTGCAGTTACCTGAGCTAACTCCGTGCTTCTCCAATTATGGCTCCACATGTTCAATTTCCCTCATCAACGCCTAAATTTGGTATCTTCTTTTTTCATTTTTTTATTAATTTATACACATTTTACAATAAAAAAATATGAGACCAAATATGGATGGTTTCTCAAATGCACAAAGCCTCTTCTTTAGAAAAATAGCATTAATTAATGGTAAGAAAATTAGAATTAGAAATTATGCCAAGTGAAAATAAATAAGTTTTAATAAAATAATTAATTTTTAATTAAAAATATAATGTTGACAAATTAGCTTTTGTCCATACAAAATTCTCTAACACTGTCTCTATCTCTTGACTCATTCGAAGTTATTACCATTGAATTAATATTTCCCTTCTTTTGCTGCAACATTTATGTCAAAACCTAAAAGACACGTAGAGACCAACACATTCCATTCATATTTCATTTCAACAATTAAATTTAGTGTTAATTTTCGAGTCAACATTCATGTTGATGTTTCTTGTTGACCTTAGTCACTACTCCATTTGGTCTCTATTAATTTGAATTTTTTAGAAAAATCTACCAAAAAATTCGGTCCCTAAATCAATATTTTTTAGAATGTTAATTTGTTGGTGCAATAACACAACCGCAGTTGGAACCACATCAATTCATTTATCTATGGTTTCCTTTAATATATACATATATAAAGGAAAATGACAAACCCTAATCATGACTACAACTTCAAACCTTGACCACTACCAATCTTAATTAACTTAAGCAAATATGCTAATTAATATATGATTTAGTGCCAAGAAAACAGGGAAGGACATGAATATAATATATAGTATGAGAATATATATAGTTATATTATTTGTTGAAGGGTATGTTTGTGGGTTCATGGTAGGTGCACAAGTGATGAACTCCACTTCCAAAGTTTGGATGGTATTAAGATATTGATTATTGAATGAAGAGAAAAGGTAGTTTGAAAGGTGTGACATTTTTCATTATCTATGGCCAATCATGTTAGCTGTTTATGTCCTCAGCTTCTCCACAAACACCTCAAATTGCGGCCACAATTCATGCATTTCCTTTCTATTGAATTCAGTTCCGAATATGTAAGAATTTTCTATTACAATATGAAGAGTTTAAAGTATTTTAATTACCTAATATTCACAAATTTTCCGTCACTATTTATGAATTTTGTGTAAACTAAAAATTTGAATGATCACTTTAGTTATATTTTTTTTTTTCGGTCACCGTTTTTATTCAAAATGTTCAAACTCAACACCTTATTTAATGAGAACGGATCTAAATAACATTTTAATTACTAGCATTATTTTTATAAATTTAATAAAAATTGTTCTTTCAAATTAATAT
>Ga0209489_105487_pt1 | contig 21915 bp, 11 predicted proteins | sample SiratrowhiteBW_FD_187527 | JGI IMG/M metagenome (GOLD analysis project Ga0209489, IMG submission 187527) | Root nodule microbial communities of legume samples collected from California, USA - Siratro white BW (SPAdes) (version 2) | ecosystem: Host-associated > Plants > Roots > Nodule | place...
TGTTTCAAAAGATGTTGACCTTAGAGCTCTTGCCAAGTATACTCAAGGCTTCAGTGGTGCAGATATTACTGAAATTTGCCAGCGTGCATGCAAGTATGCTATAAGAGAGAACATTGAGAAGGTAAACATCGGAGGACACTTTTTTCTTTGTTATTCACTATGTGCCATGCCAATGATAATTAAAGAAATATCTGAGAAATGTTAATACAGTACACTTTTGAAAAGTTTTCAGGTTGACATTTATCAACCTATATTGAAAACATTGAGAAGGTCAACTTTGGGGGGACACCTTTTTCTGTGTTATTCACTACTGTGGTGTGGGAATGGCAATTAATAAATATCTGGGAAATGTTAATACAACACAATTTTGAACAGTTTTCAGGATGGGTTGAAATTTATTAGAAATAATAAATTTGTTAGTTTAATTAGTATCGTGGTTGTCGAAAAATTACAGCTAATATTAGACAGTCAAAAAGCTTTTTCGAGAATTTGATATTTTTATCGCTTTTCCAAATGTTTTTATCTTGGCAGGACATCGAGAGAGAGAGGAGGAAAAGAGATAATCCTGAGGCAATGGAAGAGGATATTGAAGAGGAAGAGGTAGCTGAGATCAAGGCCGCTCATTTTGAGGAGTCAATGAAGTATGCACGAAGGAGTGTAAGTGATGCTGACATTCGCAAGTACCAGGCATTTGCTCAGACATTGCAGCAGTCAAGAGGGTTTGGATCCGAGTTCAGGTTTGCAGATACCACCACCGGTGGTGCTGGTGCTGGTGCTGCATCTGACCCTTTTGCTAGTGCTGGTGGGGCTGATGAAGATGATCTTTACAGTTAGACCTACCTTTGCCTTTGCTTGAATTGTGAAAGACAATGCTGCAAATTTGTGTACTTTCATTCTGTCTGAAGTCAGGCTTCCGGTGGATTTATTGTTGTCATCCTTTGTAAAAGGTTCTTGTTCTTGTGGGAAAAGCCTCTTAGAGTGGACAGATTTATTTTACATCAAAAAAGATTTAAAGTACATTTGAGAGCGCTTAGTTTTATTTGAATTTATAGTAATTTATGACTTCTAATTTATTTGAATGAATTTCATGCACTGTATCGTCTACCAAAATAATTTTTAAAACTTATTATGGGGTCTTTTACTGTCACTATATCAAATCTTTATGTGAGCAATTAAATTGGGTTTTGGAGAAATAATAGGATATTTGATGTTTACTCATTGAACTGGGTCGAAAGAGCTGCTCTTTCGGCCCGATGGAGTTGTGAAATCTATTATTGGCTCTTGAGGTGTTTTTCTGAGCTAGATGGATCTTGAGTTCCTTCACAATTTGATTGTGCACAGTTCTTGGTGATTCTTAATGGTTTTAACGTCTTGTGAAGAAAGGTTTCATGTGAGTTAGATGGTAAAGTCTAATATCAGTCCATATTTTGGACTATGTACTGCTGTTTATATGAACGCTCCCAGTGTATGCATAGTAATGGAGTTAGTAGACAAGGAAAAAAGTGTATGAGTTCGTGTAGAGGGAAGTCATTGTGCGATTTTTGGGTTTCTTTTATTATAAATAAAAAATATTATAAATGATGGGGCAAAACATAGGTATTGAGGTACATACATTCAGGGTAATATAGGTGGCAATAATTTTACTTCTTGATCATCTTCCCCCGGCCAGCACGCAATATATATCTTCACTGGTCTCCTTGTAATATAGCTCAGTCCATATTTATCATCTTCAAACCAGCTCCACATACATCTAGCAGAGGAGATTAACACCTGCTCTACTGTTCTGATTGTGCCTCTAGATCTGACAGACTCAGAACCTAATGTCCATATATGGTGTTCTGTGCTTACAGCATTGGTGTGTGGTTCTTAATAGCATTTATCTGAGGCAGAACTTTCATTGGCCCTGCAGCCTGCAATGTAAACACAACCTTCCTCGTGCAGCGCAAAGTTGCATTGTTTCTTATGTAAAGGAGCTTAATATATAACAAAAACTGCCTTACCATAATCTTACTATAAACCAAAATCATAGATCTCTTCTCATCTCAATTAATGGATTTAAGACCGTTAAGAGAATCTTGTCTTTTTATCTTTTTCTGTTATCCTGTCCATGTTTTAATCTAGATTAACGTGAAGACTTTCTATGCATCGCAGTTATAATTCTTAAATATATTATTTCTATGAATCCAAATAGTATAAAAGATTGCCATCCTAACGATTTTCCATCAGCAAACACCTTTTTTCTCATGCCTATGAGAAATATAATTGAGATCTAGTATGATGCTAAATAATAGAGTTAGAGAATATAATTTTCTGAAGAATTATACTGTTTCACTTTTATTCTTTGCACCGCTCCTCAAATTCCACAATAAGGAAGAAAGAAGAAATAAATAGATTTCGAGTATATCTATTTTGCCTTTCTGTTAAGATACGTGAGGGATGATTGAGAGAAAAATGATAATTTAATAGGATGGTAACTAATATTTGCTTGTTAAATGAAGTATTTAATGAAGAGGTATCATAACCTTAATTTCCAAAATCTAATATAGTTTGACTAGGTTATATTCTAATTGGAGAATCTAATGTATTAAAAACGATATAATTTAATGAAAAATTATGATAGTGTAATATTTAGTAAAATCTATGATTTATTTTTTATTTTGGTTTTTCTAATCTTAAAATTGGACCCATGATTCATGAATATGTAAACACATTTATTTATTTCATTTTTAGTGAATTCATGATTATACATATATATATATATATATATATATATATATATATATATATATATATATATATGTATATATAAATATTGCTTAATTTATTTAAAATTTTGAAAACAAAAGTGTGATAGAAACATATTATTTCGAAATAGACAATATTTTTTATTGACTTCTTAATCTTTGACTAAGTTTTTGTTCTAATATTTCTAAAAATCTTACACAATTTAAAAGTAGATGCTAAAAATAATATAAAAAATCCAAGTATAAATCTTTAATTAAAAGTAAATTAAAATAACTAACGTAAAATAATTAAAATTTAACTAAAAATATAATTAATTTCTTTTTCCTTAATATTTACAATGATTTGTATTTTTGATAAAATAAAAAGGTTTTTTGGATTCTTCTATTTACCAGAGTGTGTATGTTTATCATGAAGATACACATAAAACAACATAACACGCTTAAGATACAAATAAAGACTTGAGTATGTAATTGTGTTATATATTAAAAACTTATGTTACCTGATTCAAGTGTGATTATATGAGTCAACGTCTCATTTAAGAATAATTTTTACTGTATATTTAGTTTTTTTCAATAAAGTACAAATCTATCATTCATATTCAAACTGAAATTAATTTTAAATAATTTCTATCTTTTTCACTTGTCTCAATCTAAAACTCCAAATTCCAAAAAAAAAAGCACTATTAAAATAATGAAGATTTGAAGTTGGACATTGTTTAATTTTTAAAAATAATACTATCATAAAAACAATAATTTATAGAAAACTGATTTTTTTTTTTATCTCAAGTTTTTTCCTCTCAAAATCAATCAGAGGGTGGAATTTTAATTTTTCTGAGGTAAAATAAAAATTTTAGGAAAATTAAAATTTTAGGGCATAAAAAAAAAATACTGTGTTACTATTATTAAATAACATAATCTGAAAAATGACTATTTTTTTAAAAAATCTTTGTATAAATTTGTTTCAAAATATTTTTAACTCTTACAAACATATTTTAGTTTTTATTAACAATGATAATTCCCTGGAATTGTGATTTTCTTTCTGAGTAAGAAGTGTTTTTCTTGTATGAATAGACTCCTAAGTAAAAATAGGTAAGATAAGATTTACTTTTATTCAAAATTGAAGGATTCAAAGTATACATTTTATCCTTTCTTTGAGTATTTTCTTTTATCATATGTCTGAAGAGAAAAATGCATAAGAGAAAATCAGATACAGGTCCAGAAGCTAGTATTTGGTACACTACTCTGTTTATTTTTTCTAACTGTAGAATGGGATCCCTGCAATATTTTTACTTTTTGGACCTACAAAGATAAAGCCATGAATGGAGGCACTGCAAGAACACCTATATAGTAAAGATACCCACTTCCTAAGAATTACATTGTTTTTATGAATCAGAATCTCATCAGTGTTGCTTTTTCTCAGCTAGCAACTGAAAAATAAAAATAAAATCCTTAGGAATTTAAGATGAGAGAAGCTGAAGCACATAATTTCAGTAACATGATGAACTGAACCTCAAAATGTGATTTTGGCATTTTACATCTAAAAAAGAAGATCTGTTGAATAATTATGCTGGTTGTTGAAACTGATCTAATCTCTTTCACATGTTAAACTCAACACAGAATCTCGCCATGTCTACAATGATAATAATAATAATAATGAAAACAATATAGAGAAACTAAGATGAAAGTTCCACTTGTGTGAATGAAGAGGCTTCCTTGGCTCAGTGCTCATGCCAACAGAGAAGCATGGCTATGCAACGGCGAAAAATATAGAATTTTGCTCGCTGCTTCTTCACCAGATGACTGCACTTCTTCCCAAAAGACTTGCAGGGATCACAAACTTTCTGCTGCTGATTACGATTGCTTTCCTCCACTGCCATGGATGATTTTCTGAAAAAAAAAATGTACTATTCCTGATATGTCACCATACAGCAACTGGTAGAAAGATTGGAGCTTATGCTTCCACTATCACTATGTATTTATATATATGTATAGAAGAGCATATATCAATTTGGGTTGAAAATTTTTGATATTCTAGAGGAAGTATGGACTGTTACTATTGCAACACATCAGTTGTCAGAAGCATGTGGAAAATAGAATGGGCCAAGGTTTAGTTTCATATGTATTTTACCCTCCTAGGTCCTATATTTCAGCCACCAAAAAAGATGAAGTCACTTCATCTCGGATTTGGTTACAGGTTTTTTTTAGAACAATTATGATGGATATATTGAGAGGGGAATAACGGGAGATTAATCCTAACGTTAAGATACTGAGTTAGTAGGTTTTCTTTTAAGATATTTAGTTAGTAGATTTTCTTTTCATTAGTTGTTTAATTTTTTTATTTAATATGGAGTAGAAGTATTTTTAAATATGACTAACTTATTCACAAATAACTCTTATTTGCACCGTTGTTTATATTCTTAAATTGGATATGTTTGTCTGAAATTTTCGTTATGAAGACTTTTAATACGGGATCAAACTATACTCATTTAAGTTGGTCACCCCATAAACCATCACCTCTGATACCTGATACCATTTGTTGGAAAAATCGGGAGAAAAATACTAGGAAGATCAAATAAGAATGAGAAAAGCCGGATCAATAAAAGAGAATGACACCATCTTCAACCTAAAACTTTAAGACATTAAGTTTATGAATTTATACGTTGTTCCACTTTCTCAATTTTACTCAATGTGAGTCTTAGACTCATTTATATACTTAATAAATTATTTATTCAACTAATTTTAAATGGAGATAGACACTGTTAAGATTATCCTTTAAATCCTAGTTTCATTTCTACAACTCATGCAATAATAATAATGTTATTATTTATTGAAAAATCTCATGTAGTCAGTTAGAACTATTATGAAATGTGAACTCTCTATCAATTATATATAGAATAGTAAGAAAACTATTAAATTGAAACAATATGTCTTGTTTGGTGAATAGGTTACAGAAAAATCAAAAACACTTGAAAGGGGCTTGTTAAAATATAAATTCATAATCGTTCCTAAGTATACGTGGACATAGTTTCTACTGATAGCAAGACATGAACATGATGTTAGATTTGACAACGTTGTCATACGTTGTCTTAGAAGTAGTGGCCAACCTGTGTATGTGCCTCATATATATATATATGCAAAAAAATTGGTGTATGATGGACTTGGCATGCTGAAGCAACGTATTTATGGAGCCTATACAGCCCCTAAAATTTGTTTTTAGTTATTAGAATGTAGTGGAAACAAGAATAATGACACTTTTTCCTTTTTCTCTTGATGCCATATTTACCAGAAATTTCCTTGATCAAGTGTTGATATGCAATGTCATGCTCCTATACATCTTTTGGCATCTTTGGGTTCCTTTTTTCTCCTTCACCCTTCTTTTAGAAGTGTTGGTGAGAGTATAAGCTGGATGGTTTTTGTTTGGGTCAGTTTGTATTATAAAGAATGCCCTTAAAACACTTAGGAAGAAGTAACCTACTTCATAATTTAACTTTACTATCACTGCCAATATTTGCAATGATTAATAAATTTTTCCCTTTTGCATCCTAAGATAAGTCCATGTTCCGGTTGAAGATACAATCACAAAATAGATGTTCATCATCACCTACAATATTCTGTCATTTATCTTTTATCACACTAATTATAAAATTCCAGTATAAAAATCTAGAAGTCTATCTGAGCTGTAAAATATATAAAAATAATTTTATACATGTTCTTTGTTCTGTGGGTATATGTTTGCTTATTTTAGCCAGGGATGCCAGGGATTAGGAGGTGAGCTAAAATTGGTACAATGTAAGAAAAGTCAAGTTTAATTAGATTTTGGTCTAATTTAAGTTGTACATGTGAATGCACAGTACTTTATATAAAGAAATATGCAAATGAACAATAAACCCTAATATCCAAGCTTTCAAAAGGGTTTGTTTATAATTTATTTACCATCTATCTAATCTTTTTAAAGAAAATTCTCTATATTCTTTATGAGTTTTTAAAATTGTTTGTAATTTTTATTCTAATATCTTAATTGGATTAGTCTTTGATTAGTGATAGGACGATTAATTGCTCAAGTGATAAAGAGGCAAGCTTTCAAAGGATATAAATGAAGTTTTGAAGTGAATTTAAGCTTAACTCATGGACTTGTAAGGTGATGATCGCCTCCACTTATATAAGAATCTCTAAAACACTGTAAAAGTCAGCTCAACTCGTGCATGAAACTAGATATTTGTGGATGGTAGCCTAAGAAGCCTATCAAACTCTAATACTATAATGTAAAGTAATTTTAAACCTAATTTTTTTTTTAAAAAATGACTTGTAAGGTGAAGATTGTCCCTACTTAAAACTTTTTTCACATATTGCTAAATCTTCTAACATACATGGTCTTAGCAAAATAAAATACAACAACAATTTTATACTCATTCATAATTTTTGAGTTAGGTCTAATCATCCGTTAATCAAAAATTTAAATTACAATTGACTAATAACTCTTATTATAAGATGAGTACACAAACTATTCTTATTATTTCTTCTTAATCTTTCTCGAAGATAAAGAACTAAAATATTCTGATTATCACTTATAATTAAAAAAAAAATTATTTAATTATATAATATAATCTTTTTAAAAGATTGATAAAATTAAAGATTGAATTCAAAAAGAAATGAATTGAACTACCTCAAGATTTTTTTCAAAAACTTTCAAGATGTAATTTCAGGATTTAGTTGGTTTTACATGAATTTGCATAACCAAAAACAACAATAAAATGAAAAATAAATATAGAAAAAGAGTGAGAGAGAAAGAAGGGTTGCAGTATTCTATCCAAAAGTTATTTAGAGTTGTCATATCAACCAAACTCACAAGTTTTATTAATATACAAACAATATAGTGAATACAAATCTACTTAATAAATCAACTATTGTATCTATAATATTGAATTTCTTACTTAGTAACACCCTTAGTACTCTATCTGAAAACCCTATTTAGAGACAGCTATACAACACGAAAGCAAATAAAATAAATAAACAAAACAAGTATTATGCGAAAAGAAACCAAGAACCAAAATTACAAAATTAAAATGTAGGAATCAAAATTACCTATTTTATCTTAAAAAAAGTATTATCCCTAGTGAAATTAAAATAGTAGTTTATATTGATTTTTTGGTACAGTTATATAAGTGACTCTTGTTTACATATGCAACTCAGTGGTTGGATCGTCCTACAATAGATATATATATTTTGTATCTAATAGCATGTCATCATACAGAAAATCACAGAAAAGAAATGAGGTGTATCAACCACCTTATCACAAAGTTCACAACATATTCAAAAAAAGGTTTGTGAGCCGTGTTAGTTTGGCATCTCAATTGTAAATTAGCATGCAATAGCCTATTAAATGTAACCAAAGCACATCATCATGCCCTAGTATACATACAATACCAAAAACTATGGTGTATTTCAAAATAACTGGTGGAGAGATAGTGCCCGAGATACAAATGACGTTATCAGACACAGTTTTTGATCTGAAACGGAAGATTCAGAAAGAGTTGGATGTAGAAATCTACAGGCAAAACTTGTGGCATCACAATAGAATAATGAGAGACCATGAATACATTGAGGACTATGACTTTCGTGTGAGTGAAACACTATATCTGAGTGTTACTCCACTGCCACCTCGTCACAAACTCCACGTCTTGATTAAATCTGCGGGCAGTGATGATGGGTATGTGAGGGTGAGAGAGACTGATAAAGTGAACGATCTTCGCAGCAAAGTTGAGAGGTATTGGGGTGTTCCTTCACATCTTATCACCCTTAGACGCCGCAATGTTGTTATGGAGAATAACCTTCCTCTCTATGCTTATTACGTGAATGAGGCTTCTGAAGTTGAACTCTCTATCACAATTCAAGCTCGTTGATGATGTGTAGGATGTAGAATTAGTTAGGTTTATGACATATAGGATATTTATGTTAAGTTGGATAGAAAATTTGTTAAAATGAGATGATTTTCAAAATGTACCAAATATAAAGCTAACACATTCTATTGTATAATAGATATAAATTTAAAAATTAACTAAAAGCGAAAAATATAACAAAAAAAAAGCTACCTATGGTTATATGGAGGTGAAAGAGAAGGATAAGGTTAGTGATATGCGCATATAGATATTGTCTGCTTGTTACGTAAACCAGTTTTTTTACCAGTTTTAGTATAATAACTAGATGAGTTTATGACATCTTCCACTTTAGTACGATATGTCTAATGTGTAATTTGGTTTGGTTTTAATTAACTTTATAATCATAGCATCTAATTCATTTTTCGTAATATCTATATCATATATTTTTTTCTAAGACAAAGGAATGAAATGGTACATAAAATTAGGACTATGGATGCATTTAATATTATGATCCATCAAAAGAATAATAGTGGAATACAAATTCGTAGACATATACAATACAAAATCTAATTCATTTAACAAAAAAACTTTATTTCAATGTTTTCCCCTAGGAATGTTCATATTTGTATAAGCCTCACTTCTTAATACACATTACAATTTTCTTCTGGCAATTGGCAGCCATTGAGTCCTCTGACTTGTCCTCAATCACAATATTTATCAAATTTGCCTTCAAAAGTTGGATCCTGATACATCTGTTTAACTCGTTGCTAGAAAAAGTCTGTTCCGTGTGAAATGAAACCACGTAACCTTGGTGTCTACTTGTCTATAAAAGCAAGTCTACGTAAGCATCAAGTCCTTGTTTGACAAGGCACTTCTTTAGCTTATATAAGGCTCGGATCTCCAATTGACGAACCCTTTCCTTAGACAAACCAAATATGTCTCCAATTTCTGATAAAGATTTCTGTTCACCATCATCAAAACCATATCTTAGTCGGATTATTTTCCTTTCTTTGGGGCGCAAGATACTTAGGACATTGAGCACATGCCGCCTCATAAGCTGTTTTTCAACACTCAAGTCTGTGGCCTCAACTGTGGGATCTGCAGTAATCTCCTGCAATTATAAAAATAATATGGTTAAATTTGTTGTGTGGAGTATTTGTCTAACAAAATTCTGTACCAAAACTATATGGAAATAATATAAAAATTAGCAGCTAATATATACAAATATATATAAGAAAATTGTGATGATTGTCACAAGTTAACAAAATCTCGTGCCAGAAGAGAGGTATTGACATATAAATGACCTTGGTAATGAATTGAACAGAACAAAGCAGATATTAACTTCTCTCTGACCACTAGTACTGAAATAATTAATCTTTCCGTTAAGGTAGTATGCTACTGTTCCCTGGCTAATCTCATACCGAAATGTTGTGATCAGATTCTGATGTACAAGCTCCTCCGAGCGCTAAAATACTTTACACTGCTGGTTCCCTTTTATCACGCGCACCAGAATGCAATTACTAGGCAAAATTCAATATTGTTGTAGTTGCTATTAGATGATCACCAATTTTTTTTTTACTTTATATTATCAGCATAAGAAAAATTCCACACAAAACTCACCAAACAAAATTTGGAGGCTTGTTTTCAATCCTTTTTGCGTAAACATTCTAAATATTGATTCAGAACTTGTTTTTCAGGTTACACTATAGATCTAATAAATTGCATCATAGCATCATATCAAGGGGGCAATAACATTAATTTGCTGATAGTATGCAATACCTGGAAAGTTGTATCTTGGTCAGCCCACACAGTTTGCTGCATGGAAATTGGAATTCTTGCAGAATATAGTAACTTGTCAATCTTTTCTACTGTAATTCCTACCCTTCTTGCTAATTCTTCTTTAGTTGGGTGAAGATTTCCTTCCTGAATGTACAATTTCTTTGCTTCCATTACCTTGCCCAATTGGATATATACCTTCTCCTGGAAATAACACGTGATTTCTGTGTTACAGAAATAGAATTGATGTTTGCTATGTGAATACCAAAGATACTATAAAAAATATTAATGCAATGGTAGGTAACATCATTTTTTGTTCATTGTCCACAAAAAAAACATTTCATGGAAAATGACTCTTCAAAAGGGTGATGTCTAAAATTTAGGCAGCCAAATTTACCGGCAAACGGATTGTCCTGGAATGTCGAAACACGGCCTTCCTTATTGCTTGCCTAATCCACCAGAATGCATAATTACCAAATCGGGAACCAGCTAGGGGATTGAATTTTTCAATACTCTTCATGAGGCCCATACTACCCTCCTGCAACAGCACCAGAAAAGAAATGTAAAAGATACAGCTGCTAACTTTAATTGACAATTCTGAAGAGTGAAGATGGTGATTACAATCCTTAATCAGAGCACTTTTTCCCAAATTCTTGATTCAACCCTAGCCAACCATATTTTTTTGGGTTAACAGTTGATGAATGGGTTAAGTTGAGTTCATTAAATACAAAAAAAGGCAAATAAAAAACATTTGTTCCCCTTCTATATCCTACATCTATAACCATTGTATTCTTTTGTGTATCTCTTTCACCTTTAAGAGAAGTCAGAAATCATTGTTCCCTAATTGGTGGAAGGCAACCCAACCATTTTCTTCAATGATATTCACAACGTTATAAATAACCACTAAACCACGTAAACAGCCTTTGCTACAGGAAAGGAAGGTTCATATTTTTGGAAAGGCTACCTGTAATAAGTCCTGAAGGCTGAGACCACGTCCCTGATAACTTTTGGCAACATGGACTACCATGCGTAAATTTGCTTGAATCAGCTTTTCTCTGCTTCTGTTTCCATGATGAAGCTGTGAATGGAGCATTCGACAGTTAAGTCCCGCACCCTCAGCCCATTCAGCCATAGTTGGTTCCCTACCAAATTGAGATTGGAGTCTGGTCTTCAATTCTTCCAATTTCAATAAGTCCTGTTTCATACTCCACGTTAATAGAGTATCACATGTGTTTAGGTAAGGAATTCAAGGGAACTAGGAAAACACCTTTATCTGAGAAATCAGCTCAGATTCTTGTTCAAGTGTCAAAAGTTGTTTTGTTTCAGGTCCCTTCAAGAACATGCGCAGGGTATCATTTTGATCAAATTCTTCACTTATCTTCTTTTCTTTGCGTAGCCTTTCTGGAGCACCATCCTTTCTTGTAAGGTAGGTTTCATCATCTTTAACTATTGACTTAGGCACTTTTCTTTGTTTTGCTCGTCTCTCTAGAAGCCGTGTTGACCTCACAGTTTTGTTTCTTCCAGTTGAAGGGTCCGCCAAACCAGTGGAAGCCAGACTGAATTGAAGCTTTTAGTTTAGGCATTACACTTTATACAAATAGCCTATAAACAGGAAAAATAAATTAGGAATGTTAGAGATGGCCAACAAATAGAACTAACCCAAAAGGAATTGAATCATCATCAGCTTTAGTTGATTTCAAGCCTTCAACTACTGAGGATGCTTGTTTTGCAGAAGACAAAGCTTTCTTAGCAAGAGAAACTCCATTACACTGCACACCATCTGTACGCCTCTCCAAGTCAACAGAAACATGCTGTAGAGTTGAAGCAGCAGCAATTTCTCCTGTTTGAGAGGAAGTTAATCTGCAATAGATCATTTATGCACCTATAAGGAGACAACTAAAGATGGGCAAAAAATTTACTATAAAAAAGTACTAAATGATTAAATTTACATATGAAACAATAATTTTGTCTCTTACAAGCTTTGTAAACGAGGCCAGAGATGCAGGTGCTTCCTAAAGTCAAGCACTATCTGGTCAGCATTTCCAGTGTTATTCTCTTCATGAACCGTGTCCATATCCATCTGCCTTGTATTTAAAATCGCCTGCAGTAAAACATTGGGAAGATTAATTGGTACTGTGTGCATTATGACACAATGTGGGAAAAACTTACAAATCACAACCTAAGAAAAAGTGTTCGTCCATCCATGCAACAAATTTAATTTGCTGACATTATAAAAAGAATGGACCGTCAATCAATTCTTATTGATTTGTCAACAAAGTAAAAAAATACGAAGGATTTCATTATATGGATTAAAAGAAGCTTAAATTTGATGGAGTCAGTAATAAAATTTGAACCTGCGATGTTTTGTCTTCCTTAGACATATGAAGAAGAGGCCTATATTCATCACGCTGCTCTTGTAAAAGAACTGAGGCAGGGAAATTCTGTGCAGAAAAATTAGAAGACCAAGAGGCAACTGTAGAGGAAGCTTGTTCGCGAAGCATCAAAACTGCAGGTTCATGAACAAAGAAATCCAACATATTTTTAACTCAGACCGATGACAGGTTGGGGAAAGCACATATGCACAGTCACACTCTACTTGGATCAAAGAGGAAACTTTGTATGGAGACTAGGAGTAAATTCAAAATTAGCACAATGAACTCTTTAAGGATATCTATGGAAGGAGAGGTTTGAAAAAAAAAAAAAAAGACAGAATGTATAACATCACAGAAAATGATGTAATTAAGTTTATACCAATTTATTATTATTGTGAACTATATCAATTGTCCCATGATCGAAGCTAGATGGGCTAAATCACAATGGAACAGTGTGGTGTTTGATTCTCAACAAAACAATTGTGGAGGGAAAGATTGCTATGAATTACATTAATTGTCTCACGGTGAAGGTTGAGGAAACCATGTCACAATCAAATCACGACATTTGGACTACTGCTCTTTCAAGTAAATTGTGATCAGAGGTCAAGATCACAAGTACAATTCCCCACATCATGATTACCAACATCAGAATTATTGAGGGATAGATTGTTACAAGTTGCATCAATTATCCTTTGACAAAAGAAGTTAGATGAGTCAAGTCACAATTGAATTATAACACTTGAATTAATGTCTTAAGTAATAAAGTTTATTAGTTGTAGTTTTTCCCTAATGATAAACTTTTGTAAAATGGTAGTGTAAAAGGATTTCACTTCTTTCAATCACAAATTATTGTATATGATAAGTCAGTCAGATTTTATATTAATTATTCTAAAAGTCATACCACCAACTGTTATTCATCAGTTGACGGTATAAAAAAAATTAAACTGACAATGCATAAAAGTTATCTTATAAGAAATCAAATCAAAGATATTTATTAGAAACAAACTACCCCTTCCTATCATTCCAACGCTCAAACAGACCCTCCTATCCTAGAAACAGAACATGATTAAATTATTTTTTCCCTCAGCGTAATAGCCAACACAAATACAGGAAGTCAGCGAGTGTGCCGCAACAGCTACACAACTATATAAAGCCTGTGAAATTAATTACCTAACGAAATATCAATAACATTAAAATTCCATAACTCATACGTGAAAAAAAAAAAAGTATTATACAAAACACTCAATTCAGGTGTCCAACCCAAAATCATGCATAAAGCAAACAGCATTGGTAAAGTATAAACAGTATTCAGCTTCACATAAAGAGTAAACACAGCATCGAGTAGAACTACGAAAGGATAAACCTGAAAAAAATATGAGCAATGTATCTCGACACATTACTGAATTCCCACCCACACCAGTTTTTATCTTGGAGTAAAACAATCTTGAGCCACAAAAAACAACACTAACTATAATTCTCTCAATCAAGTAACATAACGGCATGCAAAATTGGGAAAAACAAAAGCAGAGCAAATAACAATAATGTTGCTTTGAAAAAACATGGTACTAGATAAAGCAAACGAAAAGAGAAGAGAATTGCAATAAGAAGTGAGGTATAACAGCAGCACCGGAAGTAGAAGAAGACGGGGGGTGAGTGTTCCAAGGGTGAGTTCTGGGAGGGAAGGGTGGAGAGGAACAGAACATGGTCCTTGCGAATTCCATGGGAAGGAGAAGAACAGCATAGTACATTAGAGTGGTGAGTTGGTGGCAGAAGAAGGTTGCAGCGTCATCATTGTGCAGAGGAAACGGAGGTGGTGTTTCCTTGCCACCATGGCGGGGTGGGATATTTAGATAGAAACGGATAAAGTAGGAGGAAAAGCCTTCGAAACGTAGCCTATTTCGGACCTCTGAATTTCTCTGTTTTCCGACACTGGATTAGGTTCTTCTTTTTATTGCACATGATAATTCCCATAATATTGTTATTATTGTATCAGTGTATTACCGTCACTGTCCGTTTGGGTCGCTCCTATGGACTACCCCTTCTAAGCCAGTTTGTGTCCCACAACTTTGCACCGCAGATTTCTTTTTGCACCACCATACTTTTCTTTCCTTCCACGTAATTATGAAAATTCTCATTTTGTCATAATGTTGCAAACAAAAGATATTCTATAAAGTAATTATTTCAGGAAAAAATTACAAAATTCTTATAAGTTCACTTCATCTGCCTATTTTATAATAATTGGTATCCATAGTATTATTGATATAAACAAATGGATGGTTTATAATTTATGGTTTTAATTTACTTATTGCCTTTTTAAATAAATTGATATCAAGTTATTGATTATATTTTAATTTAATCTATTTTAATTTAAAAGTGAAATTTAAGTTTTGATTTAATATTTATTATTATGGCTATTTAATTGTTAAAATAAATAACTTATATTTTTGCTAATTATATATAGGTATTTATATGTATATGGATACTGTGCTGCGACAAAAAAAGATATAATAATTAGAATAAAAGATAATTAGGGTAAAAGAAAAAGATAAATGGAAAATTGTTTTTAAAATAAAACATTGACGGTATAAATGATTATGTTATTTATTTTGATAAACATGCCCAAAATATTTATGAGGATGATGAATCGCAAATTTAGACCTTTCATATCTAAATTTGTTGTATGCTAATTTTGATCAAAATGTATTTTATTTTTATATATAAAAAGTGTGGTTTTCCTTAGATTCGCTGTAAATTCTGAAAGAGGATAAATAGATAAGGTAAGAGTTAAGGTTATAAGAGAAAAGTTAACTCCAGCTAATCTGTAATAAGGTTATAAATTTTTCATTAGTGTTTATAGAATGTGCATTCAAAATCTTAGTCTTATAGTCTGCTTGTTAAATACAAATTGTGAAGAAAGGGCATATGTTTTAAAGTTTGAAAGATCTTTTAATTAATGTTCTAATTCTTTCACTTTCAAAATTTTCAAAATCATTTGAAATTGAAATATGATACATCACAGGGATATAAGTACTGCTATTATAAGAAAAAAAACACCCAATTACGTATTTTGTGAAAAGTTAAAAAAAAAACGCCTTAATTATCTACTTATGATCAAGTTTTATTAAGTAAGTTAATAAAAAGTCTTACATTCATCTTAATTATCTACTGATCAAGTTTTACTAAGTAACTTTAATAAAAAGTCTAACATGCTTTTATTAAGTGTTTAAATATAATAAAATGTAAAATATGGTAATGTATTGGTTATAAGATAGGTATTTCTTTTGACAATAAATTATAAAAGGGGTTTTTTCCCATTTTAGTGTATTTTTCAATTTTAATTCTCAAAATGGGTAGAAAAAAAATTATTTACCAAAATAGACAGATTCTGCTAGTTAGATAGACATAATTTCAAACTCGTCAAAATAAAAGTGACATACTGACGATTTCAATTAATGACACTAATTAAAATTGTTTCTCTCTCTTCAATTATTTTTTAATTATTTAATACTATGATCCTTAAGTTTAACAATTAACAAAATAAATAATAATAATAATAATAATTATTATTATTATTATTATTATTATATAATTAACAAAATTGTAACATGAATATTGAAAGATACAAATTTATTTAAATTAAAATAAAATAACATAATGATAATAATAATAAGAATAATTTTAATTAAATTCATATGGATTTAATTTAAATAATAATAATAATAATAAGAAGAATAATTTCATACAAATTTAATTTAAAAAATAATAATTATTATTAAATTCACTTATTATTAATTATATTATTATTATGTTATTTTATTTTAATTTAAAATAATAATTATTATTATTAAATTCATATGAATTATTTTTATTATTATTATCATCATGTTATTTTGTTTTAATTTTAAATAAATTTGTATGTCTTAATTTTTTTACTACAGTTTTGTTAATTATTATTATTAATTTATTTTAATTGTTAAAGTAACAAACATAGTGCTAAATAATTAAAAAATTATTTGTTAATTATTATTATATAATAATTTTTTTTATTAATTGTTAAACCTAACAATCATAATATCAAATAATTAAAAAATGATTGCAGAGATAGAAATGATTTTAATTAATGTCAATTAATTGAAATCGCCACCATGTCACTTCTATTTTGACCAGTTTGAAATTATGTCTATCTAGCTGGCAAAATTTGCCCATTTTGGTAAATAAATTTTTTTCTACCCATTTTGGGAATTAAAATTGAAAAGTACACAAAAATGGGAAAAAAACCTCATAAAAGACATAAGCATTTTGTTCGTAAGATAAAACGATCAATCTTATTTTATATTTGGCAAAGCATTAATATGCTTAAACAATACGGACATAGTTTAAGTTAATCTCATATTTCTTGAATATCTATATGTTTATTTTGTTTTTATTAAAAATGTATGTTGATTTTGTCTTTCAAAAAGATTCGTTAAAATATAAGTCACATAAAGTGATCTATTAGATCAATACTTACTTCAACAATCTGACACAAGCTCTATTCAACTTTGGCTTAATTATTTGTCCAAGACGGTGTGTACTCTTATCATATTTTAGTGCAAAAGACAATGCTCTATAGAGAGATAAGTATATCTATGATATTGCCTAAAGAAGAAAAAACAATGACATTCAAGTTATTTGAAGCTGCTTAATGGACAAAAAAAGATTTGTAATAACTATATTTTTGAGAGTCTATTTAAAGTCATTCATAAAAAAAAGAAGAAAAGAAAAAAAAATGAGAGAGATGACGATGCACTATGTTGAAACATTACTTAAAATTTTACATGCCTTAAAAACATCATATAGAATATTATACATGCTGGTTTAGAAAAAATAGGAGAGAGCATATAAAATTTATAATCATTGAAAGACATTATCCCTCCCTACTAGATTTAACCTAAGATCTCTTAACCACACACTTAGAAAATGTCTTGTGTTAATAAGAAGTGTTTGTTTAGTAAAATATATTCGTTGGATCTTAAATGACTCATTGAAAAAATATTGGATCAGGTCAACCATATGTGACTGCAGTTCAAAAAAGTATTTGTTGAATAAAAAATTATTTATTAAAATAATACTTAAACTAATTTTATAAAAAGTAAAAGGGTTTCAAATAAATATTAAATTAGATCAACAAGTAATAATGGTAATCCAAAACAAATGTCATAAAATTATTCAAGATAATAATAAAAAGAAAAATAAGTTATAACTTACCAATAAGTTACAATAAATTTCAGTTAATAAGTTAGAAAATTTTAAATAAATTAGTTCAAAATATTTAATTAACTCTTTTATATTTATTAAAATATTCCATAAATTAGTTAAATAAATTAATAATTAATTTATTGTTCTTAAGGAAAGACACACTCTTAGTTGTCTATAATAATTAATAATCAATAATGCAGATTCCATTTTCCTAACTGGTTTTTGTGCATGCATCTTTTTACATTTTTATCCTTATAAATACAACTACCATTATTGATTTTATGACATGTAATAAAATACCATAACGAATAGCAAATATTTTGATAAAACAAATCACAAATACTCATATTATATAATTAGAAAATTAAAAAAATTAATAAAAAATATTTTTATGATTATTTTTTACATCTTCAATATAGATTTTAACAATTTTTTCTATTTTTATAACTATTATATAATTAATTTTTATAATCATATTTGTTTTTATTATCATAAAAAAATTGACACACATCCATTCTCACGTGTTTCGTAGTTATAAGATTAATATTTATCCAATACATTTCTTAATAAGACTAACCCATTTAATAAACTAAAGCTTTTCTTAATAAATTCCTATTTTGAATAATGTAAAAAATTTAGTTTCAGAAAATCACAGTAATAAATCTTAATCCTTTTTAATTATTGAATTTATGAATACTCTAGACAAATAATAAAAAATAAAAAACATTAAAAATGTCTATGACATCAAACGAATAGAAATTATTTGTTTATCTATTTTAACCATTTAAAATTTTAATGTTTTATGCCTTATACTCTTCTATTTCACGTGGACCAATGATAAACTATAATTAATTGGGAAATATCATATCTTCAGATAAATCATTCTATAAATAATATATTAAATAAAATAATATCTTAAAAATATAAAATATTCAATATTTATAATAAAAAAGAGTAATATATTGGTAAGAAAATGTGATTGGAGGATGTTGAATTAGATTTGAAAGGACATGTACATTAAAATAATTTACTAATTATTAGTAATATTTAATCTTAATAGTAAAAAGTGGAAGGAATGTTGTTGTTAATTTGGGTTACAGAGTGGGGATAGTGGAGAGTGATGTGCGAAGATTTGAAAACGCAAAAGTGAAGGCCCACTCACCTCAAATCCACGCAACTATTACGATATAAACCCTCACTCACTCTGCTCTGTGGGGTCACAATTTCACACACAAAACCCTAAATTCCCAATTTCCCCAAACCCTACAATGACCTCACAAGTTGTCCTACAAAATTTCTCTCACTCCGAAACCAAACCCTCCACAACTACCACCACCGATTCCCCGCCCACTGCGCCGGCACTTGCCGTCACTAAGAGGTCCTCCGCCGCCGTCACGCGCTCCACCAAGGACCGCCACACCAAGGTTAACGGCCGCGGCCGCCGCGTCCGAATGCCTCCGCTCTGCGCCGCGCGCATTTTCCAGCTCACACGCGAGCTCGGCCACCGCTCCGACGGCGAGACCATCGAGTGGCTCCTCCGCCACGCCGAACCTTCCATTATCGCAGCCACCGGCTCCGGTACCGTCCCCTCTGATCCCATCTCCTCCGTAGCAAACTCTGTTCCCTCCTCCGAGTCCTCCGTCTCGGTACCGGTGGTAGGCGGCCAGGGAATGTTCTCCGTGGCGCCGCCAAGTTGCCGACTTGACCTGTCTCCGCCGCCGGGGATGGAGTTCGCGGCGTCGAGCGGATATCGGCACATGCCGTTCACAGCACTGCTGTTGCAGCCGGCCACGGTGGAGGATAACCAGAACGACGAGTCTCTCGGCGAACAATGATAGCGGTTTGAACCTTGGGGAGGTTCGTTTTAATTTAATTGATTTTAGGGTTAGTCTTGGAGTCGCGTGGAATCAATGTGGGTGTGTTGGGTTATGGTTACAAGGGTCTTCTTTCTGTGATAGAAAGAAAGAACGGAGTGAAATGTAACGATTATGTAAATTTTTACTAGAAACTGTTCGAATGTGAATTATATATATATATTTGATCTTGCTGGGTTTTAACGGGTACAAAATTTTGATTAGGATTTAGACCCACCATTCATAGATTAAGTTGAATTCGACGATGATCGGTAGTAGAAAGAAGAGCATATTTTTCATTTTTCCCAAAAAATTAAACCCCATGGCAAATGTGATTGAGTTTTCTCAATTCTTGTTGTGTTTATGTAATTACGTTGCGCAAAAGTTTGTGCAAAAATTTATGGCAGAACTTTTTGGCAACGAACCCAGGAAGATATTTGTTACTACATTAGGGTGGGGTTTAGGAAAAAAAAGGAATTTGGATCCTCTGTCAACTTTTCCTCCAGCCAAGGACCTGCAAAATCTCTGTTCTGAATTCATCATATAACAGTAATCAAATGGGAGAGAGAATATATATGATCTGTGGTCTTACTTTCGCTGGAGAAGAACCATTCTGAAAAAAAAAAGGGGATAGTGTTTCATGGAGATGCATACGTTCAGTGTTTGAATTTAGGGATGGCTGATAAAAACCGTGATTCCAAAGTCTTGATTTGTCTGGTGTAGAATAAATGACAAAGAAATGAGTAGAAATGACAAAGAAATAAGAAAGATGGACAAGACACAGAAGAAAGAGTTATCTCTGAAAAATGTGGGGGGTTTGCTGAAAATTGGGGAGTGAGGGTAATGCGATTTTTGTGATAATTGTTTAGATTTAATCGTGTTTTTTTCTATAATTTATGGCTTTCTTGCAAATTTCTTGTGTATTTTGTCTTCATTTCTGAAGATGTTGCTGTTGCTGATTTTCTGTCTTTTCTTATCAAGAGTTTCCGTAGTCAATTGCTGACGTGACAACATTTATTATTGGTGTGAAACTCTCGTTTGAGGTGACAACACATGTACTGATCATACAGGTATATATAAGGAGTATTAGGAAATGTTGGGAACTTGTTTCTGAGAGTTTAGAACACTTTTTGTGAACAAAAATATTATATAATAAGTTGTATAAACATGTGTTTCTCAAGGGTTGGTGTTTTATTTGAAGGAGGGAACAGAAATAGAGAGATTGAAAAAGAAATAACAAAAAAAAGAACGAGGGAAAATTAGTTTAATGAGATATGTATGGAGATAAAAAGAATGAGGGAAATGAGTTGTATGAGATGGGTGTGATTTCTATTATAAGAGACATTTAATTTATTTCTTTTTTTAGTTTTAGTATGGCACCTTGTTTTTAAGAATTATTTTTATAATTTTTTTATTGTGAATATTATATTCGGGTTAATATTTTATTTAGTTGTTGATGAAAAGATGTTTTTAAGATATTTTTTTTTATATTTTTATGATGTAAAATTTTATTTAAAATTTAGAATTTTAAATTTTATTAATGTCAACATAGTTTAATAGAAAAGTTTTATAAGACATAGATCATATATTTATGATATGGATATGATCTGCGGTTGAGATATCATAAGATAGAGGTACATCAACAATGAAAATTGTTATTAGGAAAGATGAATTTTCCCGTAAAAGGAAGCAAATTCCAATAAAGATTAAGCATAATTTAGAGAAGACAAAATTGATCCCAACCAAGACAAAAAAGGATAAAAAAGGATGAAGCCAATTCCTTGAAAAATAATATCTTTTACTAAAACAAACCACATTTATTCCAACAAAGAGTTCTAACAAGAGTTCCAACAACACTTCTAACGACAATTTTCCCTTTTTTGGCATTCTTGCACGCAAGAGGACAATCTTGAAATTTTTTCTCTCTCCTTATTTCCCTTCTTTTTGCTCAAATTTGCGTGGATCTGTCAATCTATGACATATACAATATTCTTTTTGTTTTTTTTTTCACTAAAACAAATCATCTTCCCTTTTTCTTCCTTTTTTTTTTTTTTTC
>Ga0209489_105489_pt1 | contig 21906 bp, 13 predicted proteins | sample SiratrowhiteBW_FD_187527 | JGI IMG/M metagenome (GOLD analysis project Ga0209489, IMG submission 187527) | Root nodule microbial communities of legume samples collected from California, USA - Siratro white BW (SPAdes) (version 2) | ecosystem: Host-associated > Plants > Roots > Nodule | place...
TTTTTTTTTTTTTATATTATATATATATATATATATATATATATATATATATATATATTAAAAATATACTTAATTATGTTAATATTTTCTAATTCTTTAATTAATTAATTAGTGTCTTTAATTAGATAAATTAAAAGAATTATTATCTTTATATGTTAAATTATTTTATTATAATTAATTAATTTAATCTTAATTTATAAGTATTAATGATTAAGTTACTATATCATTAGTTAATCTCTTAAATTATTTTTTCCAACTTGCCCCTTAATTTAATAGTTGGCTAGCCTACCAAATTTGATCCTCCTTACTATGCCTATCTGAGATCGAATAATTTATGAATAACTTACCTAATTTACACACGTATAGCATTGAATCTTGATTAACATACACATAATTAAATTTTAAATAAAATAACTAATAATATTTAATTACATATCATATAAAAATTTATTAAAATAAGAAGTAATTTAAGGCACCTAATAATTTTTCTTGTTTAAGTAAAAATATGGATTTTTTTTCTTAGTGCAAATAAAACATGGATATAGACAGAAAATAATAATGTATGTTCCATGGTACATACATTTAGTTGATATTTTTATTATTTATTATGTTGTACTACATTATCCTCTCTCTTTCTCTTTACCAAAGTTACCGAACAAATTGACTACTTTGGAGGGTGTAACTTGAATTTAAGCATAAATTTGGGGATTTAAGCATAAATTGAATTTGAGCATAGTTTTTGTGAAATATTTGAGGATAGAATAATGAAGAAATGGAAAAGGATGGGTTTGATGTGAAACATGAACACCTTAAAGATACTGTGAGATTGAGAAATAAAACAATTAACAGCAGCTATTTAGAGTGTGTGTGGAGGTTGCCCAATACATTTCACCCCCTAACCAAAAAATCTTCATCCAAAACCAACTAAAATGGCTTTGGTTTTATTTTGAACCTTGCATTTACTGCTTAATAGAGACCTTCATCACAATGGTCCCACAAAATATAACTTTTAATTCAACTTGGATTTCCCTCCCAATTTCTTCTTTGAAAAGATGGAAATTGGAGAAAGGTGAAAATATAGTTAGGTTGAATAGAAACAGAATGAGACTTGCTAATTTTTGTATGTTGTTCTTTTTATCAATTTTCAATTTTTTAAATAAAATGTTTCTAATTTTTACTCTATGTTTTTTAGCAAAGGAAACCTTACATATTTTTAATCTGTGAAATTAGTGCATTAAATTACTAGAAAAACTAACGGATTAACTTGGAACTAAGTTATAAAAGATCCATAGTTAAGAGGAAAAAAAAAAAAAAGAATAAAAGTGATGACATGCTTTCTTGTCATGGCTGCAAATTTTTTACCATTGTCTTATCATAGGTTTCCACTGTGATGGGATGGAATATATGGTAGTTTTGTTTTTGACTATGAAATTCCGCCGAAGTTTGCGGTTCTAGAATTTTAGTATCACTCAAACGAATCCAAGAATAATAATGAAAACAGAAAGGAAGAACATGTTGAGGCTATTGTTTAGAGCCTATGTAGCATGCTTTTGTCACTGTTATTTTCTTTTTCTATTTACTGACATGTTCAGTACTATAGACTTGTAAGAGAAAGTTTAATTATGTCATTATTACTAGTACTCTAATATAATAATTAAAATTGATAATCCATCTTCATGATTACTATTAAGTTATTGTAATGAAATGTCGGTTATTTAAACAAAATTATGATTTTAGTTAAATAGTCGCATTCACATAAATTTGCTCTAATTGAATAATATATTTTTTAAAATTTAAGAATTTTAAATCAAGATTGAGTTAAAGAGATTATTAACTACCATCTTAATATTGATTTTTATATTTTTTTTTCTAAAAGACTTGGGAGCATATAAAACAGTATGAAGATATAAATAAATCACATACTAGGTTAGATTTAATGAATACAACACAGTAATTTTAAAGCTTTTAATATATTTTCTATTATAAATCAACCATTTATATTATTAGTTTACCTAAATTTTAAATTTTTATTAAATGAGATAAATTAAGTATAATTCTTTAATTTTTCTTAACACTAATCGTGTTAAAAATAAGTGCTTTTAAAATTATAAAGAACTTAAATATTATAACTTTCAAAACCTTTTTCATATTTTATATCGGTTCCACTCATAATCAAAGTAAATAAGACTGAAAAAAATAAAAATTTAAAATTTATAAAATTTTTAATGACATTGAAGATGCTATGTCAGTTGGGAGGTGCCAATTGACGTAGTATGTAGTCCATATTACGATGGTTGAGACTTTCTAACCGACATAATATCTTTCTATTGGCGTTACGCGAGTGAATTTTGAAAAAAATTTGGTTAGATACTACGTCGGCTCTGAATTGGTGTAGTATGTCATTCCAGTTAAAATTAAGGATTTCAAGAGAGATGTTAACTCTTGGGTATCATTTTTCTCTTACGCTTACATTTTTTTCTTACATTTTCTTCTCCTTCACCTTCTGCTCAGCCTTGCTGCCTTCTCCTCTCAGCCTTCGTGTAGTGCTACTTTTGTATTCTCACTAATTTTCATTTGTATTTCGCGTGGTGCCACTTTTTCTTCTCACTGGTTTCATTTGCATCTTTGTTGTTCATTGGTTTTCCTAGGGTTCGTTTGGCTCCATTTTCAGCTTCTTTCATGTTCGTTTGGTGTGCGCAAGCTTCGTGGTTGTCTCAGTTGAATGCTTCGTTCGACACCCCTGGTCTCTTCTCTTTGCAAGAGGTTAGCAATTTTTATAAAATTCATTAAAAATAGTTAGAAATTTATTTTTGATCTAATTTTTTATTAGAATCTTGATTTAGTATATATTTGATGGTAGAGTTCTTACATTGTATAGGTTTATCATAGATTTAGGGTTTCAAAAATTTAGGACGAAAAAATTTCAAACAACCTTAACTTTTGATAGAGAACTCGAATTGAGACGCTCCAAAAATGAAAGTTGCTCGAAATGGGGTAATGAATTCGCTGGCCAACGGCCGAAGGCGATTGGGCCTCCGAAAATTCTAAAATTTCATCGTATAGGGCTTTTGTTTTATGTTTTTGTTATTTTTCACCTATTTTTTTTAGATTGTAGTCTTTTATTTCACATATCTATACTTGCTAGAAAATTCTAATTTTTTTGTGGTGTTTTCTTGTATCAATTAGAGATTTATCAATCCATTATTATTTTTTTTAAAATAACTTTTTACATCGGTTGTATTACAACCGACATAATAAAGGACTTTTTACGTCGGTTGAAGCTTAAAACTGACGTAAAAAGTTTTTTATTACGTTAGTTCCATCTCCAACCGACCTAATATCTACCTCTTATGCTGTAATTCAATTATTTTAGTTGGGTATATGATGTCGGTTTCTATTTTTAATCGAAGTAGTGACACACATATTACGTCAGTTGCATAACCGACATTATATGTCCGAGACTTTCTACGTCAGTTCCAAAATCGACGTAGAATGTCTTCTAGAATTGATGTAAAAGGTCATTTTTCTACTAGTGCTACTTAAAATTAATAATTATTACTTCTGATTATGAAAAAATAAATTCAAAACTTTTAAAATATAAAAAATAAGGAAGAGATTATAAAGTTTGAAGATGAAATTCTTTTTTAAGATTTCTATCATAAAAGCAAACAATTAAATTTTTTTAAAAGTAAAAAAATTATCCCTTCATAATAATAATTTTTTTTTTTGTATTTTCAAATAAAGTGAACTTACTCTTAATTATATAATGTTGCATGATTGAAGTTGACATTGTATATGAAGAGGACTTTTGTTCAATGACATATTTGATTATTGAATGATTGGAATAAGTTATTATTCTCTCTTTCATGTGATACTTATTAAGTGAATCCTCAGATAATAACTTCCTCCCTCTTTGACTTTAAACTTTCATTTCTTTTAAAAAAATGTGAAGAAAAAATAATGGTAAGTTATTTAACTACAAGACCAATTAGTAATTTTAATATAATATGATAATAATTTGTGAAAAAATGAAAAATATCACTACACAAGTTTAAATAAGAGGTTAAAAATGTATGAGAAATTAAGTAATTATCAAACTTCTCAATCACATATTATCATTAACGTTATATCATCATCACTATTATATTATATTATATTATATTATTATTATTGTTTATTGTTTTCTTTATTTTTTTTCATGAGAATTGAATACACATATTTGATTGATTAGAACTTGAATTCTTCTCAACCTTAGGCCTAGTCGAGCCCACCTCAGGCCTTGGGATGAATTGTGTCCAGCCCACCTTTGGCCTAGTCGAGTCCATCTTGTATTGAGTTGAGTTATGCCCACCTCGTGTCAAGGCTAGTTGGGTTCAAATCAAGTCGAGTTGAGTTGAGCCCCTTTCGAATCGAGTTGAGTCAGGCCTTGGGTTGAGTTGTATTTAGCCACCTTAGGCCGAGTCGGGCTAATCTCGGGTCCATCTCGAGTCGAATCGAGTTGGACCCACCTCTGGTTGAGTTAAGTCCGACGCACATTAAGCCAAGTTGAGTCGGGTCTACCTCGGATTGAGTCAAGTAGGGCCCACATAATGTTGAGTTGAGTAAGGTGGGGTCAAGTCAAGTTGGGTCCACGTCGAGCTGAATTGTCTTGGCTCCTTATAAATCAAACCGTCGTTAGGCCTAGTTGAATTAGGCCATATCAGGCAAAGTGAGTCGAGCAATGTTGGGCGAGTTGAGTTGAGCCCACTTCGAGCTAAATTGAGTTGGGCCCATATCGGGTCAAGTTCAGATCAAACTATGTTAATTTAGACCGAGATAAGGACGACCAAGATTGGATCTATGTCAGACAATGCTGGATTGGACGAAACTCAAATTTAGTTAGCTTGGCTTGGTTATACAAGTTAAGTTAGACCTTAACTTTCTAATTAAGTTGCAAATAATAAAAACTAATTAAAGGCCAATTTATAATTAATGTTATTATTTAGAAATCAATTTATAATCAACATATGAAAAAATACAAATTTATGAGTTAAATTCAACGTATGTGTCTTTTGAAGGTAGAGTCAAGTATCTCTGATATTGATGTATGAGTTATGGCTTGAGAGGTAGTTAGTGGACTTGAGATTTAAACACTTATTTCTAATCAATGTTAATGTTTGAATTGAAATTGTATCCATTAGAGTATTTGGGTGAACTGTGATTGAAATATATGTATATGATAAAATTTATACATGTATAAGTTTTTATTTAAAGCTCTAGCTTGTCTTATTTTATGGTTTGTATTTTGTTTATCAACTATCATGATTATGTGTTATACCGAAATAAATGATATTGTAAAATGATACTTTCAACGGAGATATTAGAAATGAACTTTATTATATATTTTGTATATTTTTCTTTTCTTGTGATATGTTTATGTAGAAATGTATTTTGATTTACTATTAAGAGAAAAAAATATTTTAAAAAATTTCAAAATAATAAAAGTAAATATACATCTAAATATACGTGTAATGAATATTATGATATAACTATAACAAAATAATGTTATATTGATAGTTTGAAATGGAAGTGTTTGTAATTAATCTAGTTTGTTCAATAGATTAAATAAATATTTCAATCGTAGTTATGTTTTGAATTATTTGAAAAAAAAAAAAATTCTTTTATGAAACACATCACTATTCATTTAACACGATAATTATACCACATCAACTTTATCATATAAAAAAAACAAGTTAATGAAATACATTATTAAGATTGTATTATGGTTTTCTTTCTTCTATAAAGTTCCAAACTACGTATACAAAAATACAATATAATGAAGCTTTAACATCATCGACACTATTTTCTATGATAAAAGGCTCATTTGTGTAAGAGATGGAGGAGTTAAAAATTCTTGAATGTTTGTATTTGGACGTAGGAACATACATCACAAGTAAACGCATTTGTTTTCCCTTGGCATAGAAGCAAGGTAAGTGTTTGGGGACCCATGAAATCCTCATTATCATTGATCCACCATGCAATAGAAGGAGAGAGTTTTTGCCCCCTCTAAGTGTCCCTTTTGGTGTCCCTGTCTAATTATCATTATAGATTCCTACAATTACTAAAGGCGAAGCATTTTCATAGTAATGGTCTTTTCTTTTTGGGAGAACCACTCTACCAGCTCAAATATGCTTAACAGCAGGCATGCATGGTGGAGGTCATGAAATGAATCATCCAATAGGGTGTTGTTCACGACTTGATTAAAGCTCATTAGGGTTCAATATTATATTTTTCTCCCTTTCTTTATTTAAGAGTTACTAATGGATCAACATTTGTTGCTAGATAAAAAAATTATAGCTAACTATAAAAAGGTAAATTAATAAATAAAAAATAATTATTATGTTAGAAGTATTATTAAAGAATATTAGCAGATAATAAATAATTATTATGTGAGAATTATTAGTAATTATCTTAGAGTCTATTACAATTATGTTATTCCATGTATATAGAGTATTTTCTTTCATTTAAGAGAATAACAAAAGAGATATATTTTCACTCTTATATCCTTTGTTGTTTTTTGTTCATTTTTGTTTATCTTTATTTTTATAACATGTGGTTAATATGATATCTTTGTTATGGTGTCAGAGCATATTCTAGCTCGGTTTTTGGACTACCCGCTATCGGGTCACTATCGGACCACCTTTAAACAATATAGTCCCACGCACGAGTTGAGTAGTCTCGGCGTGAGGGGTGAGGGGGTGTGTTGAAGAACCCACATCGACTAGAAATGAGAGATTGTAATAATTTATAATATAGGTGCAAATCTTACTTTATAAATCAATTTTGTAAAGTTGAGTTAGGCTTAAATTTCAATTCTTGATACAAATTATAACTAATAACAATAAGGCAACAAACCGTTTAAGTATTACAAAATTCGATTATAACTTTAACTTACTTGAAGTTTGTCATACAACAATTAAAATTGATTGGTTCATCGTTTATCAAAACAACATTATGTTTATGTTTTTGGAAAAATATAATATAATAATTATGAATTAAATTTCTCACTTTCTAACGAACCTCCTTAAAGATACACTTCTTGATATAATTGAATCTAAATACTAACATTCTCCAATGATGTTTAAGAATAACGAAATCTTCTGATTTTCATTATGTGATTTTGACAGTGGAATCAAAAAATGACTTGATAACGGTTAATCACAAAAATTATTTTTCGAAGACGATATTTTTTATACTACCCTATTAAGTTGTAATTTTTAATGCTTTTAAGAGGAACTAATCATACTATCATTGAGAGCTTGATTTCAAAATTCTATAATCATATTCATGTTGGGCTTCGTCAATAAGGATTTTGTATAACAATTTCACTTATTGTGAAGAAAGGATTTAAAATGTTGTTCTCATACCTATCATATCCACAATAGTATTTATTATTATGGTAAAATTAGACATCCTTACTTTTTTTCTAACACCAAATTAATTTTTTCTTGAAAGACTTAAACATATCCAAAACAAGCAATCATATCTCCAATAATTGTCTACGAACATAATAAGTACTGTTGTTGATTCTAAGGAGTCATGGAGAATGTACAACAAACGTTCATATAGTTTTAGGACATTTTTAGCTCTTTCAGTATCTAATTTTCCTATGTTTATTCATTTTTCTTAATCGTTCAATAAGTCTTTGAATTTTTTATTCTCAAACTTTAATAAATTTAAAAGTTTAAGATTTCTCTCTCAGAATTATCTGCTTAAAAAATTGACTAAGTAACTTATACCATAATTCCCATTTAATTTAATATTTTTACCATTTGCATTTGTTTGCAATATTGTTTTTATAAGAACAACGTCAAACATATAAATTATTATGAATTAAACAACTATAATCAACAACATTAGAATTATAAAAAGACTAACTTACTATTTTAAAATAAACAAAATTATCTAATTTTTTCAACTAAAGAAATAAATCAAATTTCTTTGCAAGATAGTGCAACCATGTCAAAACCAGTCTTCAGTTATTATTTCAAAGTTCTTAGAACTTTTAGATAGACTCATTTTCGTTATCCACATAGATAAATTTTGTGAATTATTAAAGATCAAATAAATATATAGACCCATATCTAAATCAAAATAAAAATCACAATTAAAAATCAATAGTCTTATATTTTCTTCTCAATAAAATCTTCTCATCTTCTTTTTCCTGAATAAGACCTTCATCTTTCTTCTAGATTTGGAGAAGAAAAACACTCTTTGGTTTGATAAATTACAATCTCATTAATAGAAATACAGCAAGTTTATATTGAAGTTAAATATGTAACACACATTTAAATTTAGAAAATTACTTATCTTCTTTCTCTTCTTCAAGATCCAAATCATTGACAATGAAACTCGAAAAATTTGTGGATCTCAAGTGGGGATCTTCTAAGATGTCTCGTGAACTAAAAAGCAAGAGATGGACCCATTAGATCAAATAAGTCAATATTTTCCACTGGGGTAAACCTTTATTTTCTAACAACCGTTCATCCCAAAATTCAAGTCAAAAAATGAGGTAATTGCTGCCAAAAGAATAAACACAAAGAGTAGTGGGGGAAGAATTTACATATTTGAACGACCAATTTTAGTTAATTGTAATTAATCAACAATTGTCCAGTACATCTTTCAGTCTGGTTCATTAAATCCAATTAATTCAATTAATCAAAGTGTCCATTGCTGATCATTAAGCGATTCCGTTGCCTAACCAGAATATTAAGATGACAGAGAAAGAAAGGGTGCTGTTGTACAATCAATTCGATCTTCATCTTAATTAATAAGTTTGGTAAAACCTAATTAACTACCCTCTGAAAGCAGTTGTAGAATTATGCAGGTAACTTAATTATATATTAGTTTAATCGAACTTCTAGTCTCAAGTGTACGTAACGTGACCAAACATTATTTCACACATCGAATAGGGTTCTACGAAGCTTTTTCTTTTCACTGTTTTGATCCTCCATGCACCATCATTTAGGCCTTGCTTAACGGCCAAAACTACCCAATAATCAGGATGCAATTGGGTCCCATATGTTTGTTTTTTTTTTTTTTTTTTTTTTTTTTCTGACAACATGTGTAGTTTGATCACACCAATTGTTTTGGGTTTTCTCTCTTTATATACACCCCTACAACCTCCATCACTTCTCACTTCTCTCTCACTCACTCACTCACTTTGCAAAGAGTTAGCCAACATGACAACCACTCTAATCTCTTTGCTTTTCTTCCTCTTCTCCCTCCTCACTCCTACCCTCATTTTCTCTTCACCAGTTCAAAACCCTGAAGAGGTGGTGCAAGAGGTCAACAGGTAAACTTGCTCCATCACCTCCATCTTAGATCCATGTTACCCACTTACATTTTCATGTCCTATTCTGCATTACACGCTATTTTTTGTCAGAGCAACATCAAAATGGGATCACTTTTTGATCAAATTCATGTGATGAGGAGCTATTACATGTTCCAAATATTGTTCTACATCATTTGGTAGCGCTTGTTTAAACAGGCAAATTGTTTCTTCAAAAACAACGCCTTTGCTTTTCATAGGGATACATTCTCAGTTTGAAACTTTATATCATTAATCAAGTAAAACCTCTTATGTCTTATAAAATTTAACATACTACATAAATTAAAATAAATTTTATATTGCTCCTTCACAAAAAATACTTTTACTCTATCTTTTGGTTATAATATAAAAGGGATAGATCAAAATTTCAGTCACATTGACTCGCAAATATCATTTATAATGATAAATTTATGAACTTTTATCTAGTTAAGGAATTAAGGAAAACATTGTTTTATTACATTGCTTTCCTAAATGTTTTTAATTTTTAACAAAAAAAAAAAAAAAAAAATCCCTTTCAATTTCATAATAGCATCTAATGATGACAAAGGTTAATAGGACCCTTTACAATAATACTAGTTACTATATACTAACCAACATGTCTAGCTGGTTGGATTTTCATATGGATGGCATCATCAATTATTTTGTCAAATTTAATTGAATAAAAGACAATTATTATTATTATTATTAATTGAATTTTTGGGTGCAGGAAAATTAACGCCTCCATGGCTAGGCCTAGGAGGAGCTTGGGCTACCTCTCATGCGGCAGCGGCAACCCCATTGACGACTGTTGGCGGTGCGACCCGAATTGGGAGCAGAACCGGCAAAGGCTAGCGGACTGCGCAATCGGGTTCGGGAAGAACGCCATCGGCGGAAGAGACGGGAAGATCTACGTGGTGGACGACGCCGGCGACGACGACCCGGTGAACCCGAAGCCAGGGACGCTCCGGCACGCCGTGATCCAAGACGAGCCCCTCTGGATCATCTTCGCGCGCGACATGGTGATCCGGCTGAAGGAGGAGCTGCTGATGAACTCCTTCAAGACCATCGACGGGCGCGGCGCCAGCGTGCACATCGCCGGCGGCCCCTGCATCACGGTGCAGTACGTGACGAACGTGATCATCCACGGCATCCACGTGCACGACTGCAAGCAGGGAGGGAACGCCATGGTGCGGTCCTCCCCACGGCACTACGGGTGGAGAACAGTATCGGACGGCGACGGCGTGTCCATCTTCGGAGGAAGCCACGTGTGGGTGGACCATTGCTCCTTGTCGAATTGCAACGATGGGTTGATCGATGCCATTCATGGGTCCACTGCCATCACCATCTCCAACAATTACATGACGCATCATGACAAGGTCATGCTCTTAGGTCACAGTGACTCTTACACTCAGGACAAGGACATGCAGGTCACTATTGCTTTCAACCACTTCGGTGAAGGCCTTGTTCAAAGGATGCCAAGGTACTTTACACTTCACCACTTTGTTTTATACCATATTTCTTTATTCAAAATTGCTTCTTTTTAACATTTGTGGAATTTACAGGTGTAGGCTTGGGTATTTCCATGTGGTGAACAATGATTATACTCACTGGGAAATGTATGCCATTGGGGGAAGTGCTAATCCAACCATCAACAGCCAAGGCAACAGATTTGTTGCACCAGATGACAGATTCAGCAAAGAGGTGATTAATTATGATAAAGTCTATCATAATATAAGTCATGCAATGATTAAATGTGGTTTTGTAGTATACATGCATGTTTAATCATGCTGAATTTGGTACTTGTTTAGGTGACAAAACGTGAAGATGCTGCAGAGAGTGAATGGCAGAGCTGGAATTGGAGATCAGAAGGGGATTTGTTAGTGAATGGTGCATTTTTCACTGCTTCAGGAGCTGGAGCCTCCTCCAGCTATGCAAGGGCTTCTAGCCTCAGTGCAAGACCATCTTCACTTGTTGGTTCCATTACAACAGGTGCTGGTGTACTTACCTGCAAGAAAGGTTCTCCTTGCTGATGATGATGACTCAACAACCAATTTCTGCCTCATCCATTCATTACAAAAAGGAAATTAAACAAAATATACACATATATGTTCCAATAGGGAAAGAAAAAAGGAAGAAGGGCTAGTATATGGTGGTGGATCTCTAGCTTTTATTTACTTTTCTTTTGGATTTCCACATATCTCCACTATTTTCGCCCTTTTTTGGGGGGGCTTCTTAGATTGTGTTGTTGTTTTTTCTCTTTTCTTTTTTTTTAGTTTTGATGAGTTGGTCATGATTACAACCTCCACCTGTTTACTCTCAGAACCATGTCATTGATTATTCTAAGAGGAAAACAAGTGAAGAAGAGTTGATATTATATCATTATTCTGTTATAATACAAAGTTTTCCCTAGGTTTTATAGTATATCATATGTTAAACTCTCTTTTCTATCTTGTGTTTTTCTTCTCGTTCCATGTGACCGACACACAAATGCACAGTGTGCTGACTAAGACCATGAATAAAAAAAAAAAACCAAAGATTATTCCAAAATGTAAATTCAATCCAAAAGGAAAGAAAATCATCGAATCCATCAACCATGTTTGTCCATATTTAAGCATTCGAAAATGCTCAACTACCCTAATAACTACATAGGACAAAAGAAGGCACTAGTATGATGTGATTAGAGGACAATTTGATGCCGTGCTAATATATTTATGATGTTTACTTTGTTATTTATACTTCACTATTGATTATAAGCGGAATTGATTGCCCAATAATGTTTTCAGCGTTGGTATTTCCCTCAGAAGCCAAATTAAAATAACCAAAATGTAACATTGCAAAGTTTATGAACATATTTTTAACACATTTGAGTGATAGAAGCATTGATCTTTGAACAAAGTAAAGCTTTTAGGAGAAACTAAAGTGAAAATATAATGGGGGCAAAAAGAAAGAAAAAGAAGGAGGAGTGGGAGAATGGTTGATTGCAACTAGACATGGCCTTCCCTTGCATGAGTTTAATTGGACGTGGAGGGAAAGATAGGTGAGGATTATTAGCTAGGACAAAATTAGGCGAAAGGGTTGAAAAGATGAGAAAAAGCACATGGGTGTGGCTCTTAAGTGGATCTTCTTTTGACGGTGGCATTTGATGTGATTGTGGCTATTTGGTAAAGATTTAAATTGGGTTACAACCACATTTTGACAAAGTTTTCATTCAATTCCTTGCTTCGACCGTTCCCCTTTCTCGAATGATGAGAACTGAACATATGACCCCATTTGATCATATGCATCTTCATTTATATGATGTTGCCAACTTACCATTGCACCTCGCTCTCCTCTAATGAATCCCCCACATGAATTTTTGGATCATGAGGATTGAGGTTTATGCTCATTCATTTGTATATATTTTGTATTTCTCTATATTTTTAGAAAAACAAGTAAGAGTAGAAAGAAGAACCTTCGAAAGCCGATGCAAGATTCGACTTTGTCCATAGTATTACTCATTTAGCAAAATAGGAAAATATGATATATGATAATAAGAATGTTAAGTTATAATTATATCTCTACAGATACAATATACCAATATACTATTTTTCATAATTATCATATATAATTTTTTACTTTTAATATAATCCTTTTACAAATTATGACAATTGTAAAAAATTATATTTAATGTATATAATTATTTTATATTATAAAAAATTATATAATTCAATTATAATTAATATGTTGAAAAATATTTAAATAATAATTCTTTAATTTAATATCCTACTTAATAATTTAAGTTAATTTTATGTGTCACGGTAATTATAAATATAAATATGTTAAATAAAAACTTATGACATATACTCATACAAAATTAATATTAAAAAAATTGTAAAAAAAAGAAATATTTTAGTTATGTAGTTGATTTTTCTTAAAGTTATAAATAAATTAAATAAGTTTTGTAAAATTAATATTATTATGCTTTAAACATTTTTCTTTAAAAAATATTTTAATAATAAATATTTAGTTTTTAATATTTTAATTACTACTATATTTTAAATTTATATGTAAATATAAGAAAATATTAAGAAGAAAATAAATGACAATATAACATTATTATATTATAACGTTAACAAAAAAATATTACAATAAAATAAGAGAGTGATTATATCCGCTGTTTTCGTATCTTTCCGACCAAATAATCCTTAATTTTTACACTATCGATCTTCTTTGTGGTTAATATTATAAATTTGTCATTTTTTTTCTTGTTTTTATTTAAAAAATTCAAACCAGGACAGCATAATAATTAAAAAATTATGTTGACTGTTGTAACACGAGGAGTGTTACTGTAGGAGGATTGAAGAAAAAATTTTGAAATCGAGGAAGCAATGGTTGTTTTTCTTCCTATTTAATATTAAAATAAATTTTTAAGTTTAATTTCTATATGATTGATTTCTAGATTTTTATATTATTAAGTAACTAAAAATTAATTGAAAGGAATTTTTAAGATAATCATAAGAAAATATATATTGTATATAAAAAATGTGACCGAATAATAATATAAAAATACTACACTTTTCATTTCATTTTTATATTTAGTAAATATAAATGAATGTTCCTAAAAGGTCAAATCAGAAATACCAATTTCTAACAATTTTTTCCACTAGGTAAGTTTAATATTTTAAGGCTTAGAGATAATCAAATATATAATAAAATAAAATAAATTTGGTACAATAATAGAAAAAATGTTATAGAATAAAAATAAGATAAATTGATAATGAAGTGTTGTGATAAATAATGATAAAATAATGTAAATAAGGATATTGGTAATAATAATAATAAAAGTGAAAAATGTGGTAATTATTATAATAAAATATGTGATAATAATAATAATAATATTAAGAGCCTAAGTAGAATTTTTAATTTTATTTGAGTATAGATGAAAAAATTGATACAAAGAAGACTAACGTATTCATTAACTTTAAGATTTTCAGTAAAAGTTATATAAGTTGTATATTCTTTTAGAGAGGTCCAATAATAATATGAAATACATGATACATATTTGGCTTCTTCGAGACAAAAGTATATTAATATATAATAGCTAATAAAATGAAAAAAATAATATATTTTTTTCATCCAAGAATTGATTATCATAATAAGATAATTATGGTATTCTATTATATATGTTAGCCACCAAAAATATAATTTAAAACACCTCACGATCATTAATGGAGCCAATTGCTCTAAAAAATTGTTTCCCAGGAAGAGCAGCTTAATATAGCTTTCAAAAGCTTTAAGTTTAATAAGAACTTACACTGATATTTAAAAATAGATCGACCTCAAGACAATTTTAGTTAAAAGTCATAAAAGTCTTTATCCTACAGTAAATTCTGCATCAAATATTGACACTCGGTTAGTACAAAATTGATTTTTGGTTCATTTGCAATCTAAAGCCGCAATCACAGGGAACTCGTTTTGAGGCATACGCACAACGTTGTTTTACTCATAAATTAGTGAAAGGACAAAGTTTAGGCGATAAGAAGAAATTAGGTAAAAGAAAATAAAAACAAAACTTTAGGTCATGGTTATTTAGTTCTTAGATAGAGTAATTCAATTTAATTATTTTTAACTATAACTTTAATTTGAGAATTAATGAATGTCATACTTTTTATACTAATAATAGGATAAAGATAATTGAAATACTTAATATACTCGTTAAGAAAATACTTAAATTTAAGATAAACATTATTTACTAATTATATATTTACTATTTTAGTTAACTCCCATTAGTCTATTCTTTTAGATATATCCTATGAACAAGTATTGAAGAAAAAGAAAAACATCTCAATCAACTACTAGAGAATATAGAAGAGAAAAAAGAAGTTAGCTTTGTGAGATCATCTCGACTCTTGCAATAATATTTAAAATTCATTAGAAGGTTAAGTTGAGTTTTTTTATACTTATAGTATCAACAAGAAACATGATGAATAGAAAGTGATAGCGATTACTCAAGGTGCAAGAAAGTCACACAAATAAGGTAAACTTTGGATGAATTAAGAAAAGAGCTAAAGAAGTTCAGAAGGAGAAATGCGATCAGATAAACATGTTGAGGTCTAAAATGCATAGATAAGGAGAAAGTTAAAGGAAAGGTAAAGCGTTTCTCATATTCCCAGTACTAATAATCAAGAGTAGGAATCCAAAAGGCCCAACTACTCACAACTACTCAATTTAACAATGATCATTTTGTAATCTATTGTATAAGTACTCGTTGTAGCAACATTACTATAAAAATGCATGACAACAACAAATAAGCAATACAAATAATTGTTGGACTTCATTCTTCCTCCTTTTATTTATTTTTCATTTCAAAATTTACTATCAAAAGCATACAACCCAGAGCCAATTTGTTCCAAATAATATATTGTACAAGTTTTCCTTTCAAGGGGTTATAATTATTCATATTTGTTTGTTTGGGACCATGATAGCTATTACATCATAAGAAAACCTAATGGAGAACTTGAATAATGAAAACTATGATATATGAAGCATTCATATAAAATACTATATGCTTGGATAAAACCTGTGAGATATACGGAGCACTCATATAAAATAGTATATGCTTAGATAAGACTTGTGAGAGATATATTGATGGTGACAGAATAACCACAAGAATAAAGAGAAAGAGAAAAAGTTGGGAAAAATATGTATGTATTTCCATATCATCGTAAAGGATGAGTTTTTAAAATGATTCAAGGACTCAAATACACTAAAGGAAAATAAAAGTTGGAAAAAATATGTATGTATTTCCATCATTGTAAATGATGAGTTTTTGAAGTGAGTCAAGGATTCAAATACACTAAAAGAGATTTAGGATACTCTTGCAACTTTATTTGAAAGGAAGAATATTGCAAAGTTTCACCGGTTGGAAAATGAACTCATGTTGGTTCAACAAGAAAACACTTCACCAAGGTGAAGTTCATTTGCAATCAAATTGCAAAGTTAGATGTTCAGTGTGTGATTGATGACTCAAAGAAAAAGAAGAATTATTATTCATAGTTTGAATCCCAAATATCATGGAATTGTTACAAAAACTAGAGGATGGACAATAAAACTAACTTTGACAAAACTAAAGAATCTCTTAGCTAATGAAGAAACTTTAGAAGAACAAATTCTTATAATATCTATAAATAATAAGGATGAGACACTCTTTACCAAAAAGACTAAAAAAATTAATACAATGACAAGGTTCAATAATAAAGGAGAAAACATAAGGAGTAGACAAGGTCGGTAAAAGTGGTCAGCATGGAAGAGGTTCACACTGAGGAAAACTAGAAAATATTGACATGAAGATGATAAGAAGAAAATATATATCATTGTCAAGATGATAGGTGCTACAAGTGTGGCAGGAAAGGTCTCTTTGTTCAATACTTTTGAGATGAGAAAGATAATGTTTTTACACTCAACAAGAGTGATAAAGAATGAAATTTCCAAGCCTCTTTTGTGGTAGAAGAAATTCAACAGAACAACATCAAGAAAATTGTAGCATCATGCAATTATACTTTTGTAACAAATGGATAAGTTGGATTAAGGCAACCTTAAAGTCGTCAACCATATCTATCTTGGTAAACAGTGGCCCCATTATTGAATTTTCTCCATCTAAAGGGTTGAGGCAATGAGACCCCCTTGCTCCATTTATGTTCCTTTTCATTGTAGAAGCTCTGCGGGGTTGATTAGAGAAGCAAAAAAGAAAGGTCTTCTAAAAGAAATTAAGATGGATAGAAAAGAGGTTGAGGTGTGCATGCTTCAATTTGTAGATGACACCCTATTTCTAGTTAAATCAAAACACCATAGCATTCTTTCTTTAAAGAGCATGCTCAGATGCTTTGAATTGCCTCGGGACTTCAAGTTAATTTCTATAAAAGTGTGTGTAAGTGATGACATTCTAAATATGTATGCATAAATGTTGAATTTTAATTTTGTGAGTCTATCGTTCATGTACCTGAGAATGCCAATTGGGATAACCCTAGGAAATATTAGAGAAATATCAAATTTGGTCAAGTGTAATAGAAAAAATTAAGAAAAAACTGTCCAAGTGGAAATGAAAACATCTTTCATTTGCTGGGAGAATTTATTTGTTAAAAGCTTTTATATTTGTTATACCTCTTTTTTATTTGTTGTTTTTCAAGGTTCCAAGTAGAGCTGTGAAGGAATTAGGAAAACAAAAACACAATTTCTATGGGGATGGGGATCGAAAGGGAGAAATATAACATTGTAAAATAAGATACGATCTGTAATCCAAAAGAGGTAGGAGGGTTAGGAATAAAAGACATTAATATCTTTAATATGACCTTGGAAAATGAAGGTGGAGACTTAGATGGATAATGACAGATTGTGGAAACATGTACTAAATATTCAAAGTATGAGACTTGGAGAGAACTAAATATTGTTATAGAAAATAAGAAAGAATCTTGGGGGTGGAGGGATTTAAAGAGGGTAACGAATGAGGAGAAAATAAGGAGTTGGTTTCATGAAACCGTGGCTTGGAATATAACAAATGAGAAAAAAAATCAAGTTTTGGTATGATGTTTGGAGGGATGATGAACCCATCATGCAAAATTACCCAAGACTATACAAAAATTCTTTGAATAAAGATGTTAAAATTGGAGATTTAGGAAGCTGTAATTTTGATATGTGAGAATGAAAGTTTGATTAGAGAAGAGCTTGGTGTAATTGGAAGAAGACCAGTTAGTGCGCTATGGATTGATTTGGACGACATTTGTTTAAGTAAAGATAGAAAGGATGAGTGGGTATAGAAAGGAGGATCACTCGTGAGTTACTCTGTTAGTCAGGTATATGACATACTACAAGATACAATCTTGGGGAGAGAAATGAAATGATCATTGAGTTATGGAAGATGTGAGCCCTACCATTGGTCCAACATTTCCCTTGGATTTAATAAAAGAGCCATAAAGGACAAATTGGTGAGAAGATGAATTGTTGTATATGACAATTTATGTATTATGTGTGGGGAGAAAGATGAGTCAGTGAATCATTTATTTTTTAGGTGTAGAGTAACTTGGCAGGTTTGGAACCTATGCCGCACATAGTTTGGGATAAATGGGGCACATCATTTTAAGACAAACAAACATTTTCAACAATTATATGTAATGGATTTATCTAAAAAACAAAATATTATTAGGAGAACCGTGTGGATAATTATGATATGGTCTATTTGGAATCAAAGAAATTGTATTTTGTTTAGGGGTGACGTGACTGATGCAAGTAAATTTTTTACAGTAGTACAAAATAAGGCCTAAGGTTGGATTACTAATAAATACCTAAAAATTAAATTTTCATACTTTGACTGATGTTTGAATCCAATGATGTGTTTAAAGATTATGAAATAATGTCAGGTGTCTCCTTGTTAAATTGAACTAATAATTCACTGTAAAAGCAGTAACTTTGTGTTTTGTTTTTATAAAGGACCATTTAAGTTGACCAAGTGATCGATTATGATAACATTTTTCCGTAAACAAAACTTTGCTAGAAAGAAAGTTGACTTGTTCGTTACAGGGATTATGAGTTCTGCAATAATATTTCTTTTTCTAAGATGATGCATATCACGCATAGGTCCTCTTGTTGAAGTAATTACAATCCTCTTGGAAATCATATTACTTCAGGAGGAATACACTTTGAAAGTAAATTGGAGTCATTGGCTGTTATGTTATGTTGTAGGATAAAATTAAAGAGGTTGTTGTGAAAGTGGAACAAGATTAAAAGACAATGGATAATTCTACATACCACTTGAATATTTTGATAAATGAACCTTATGATGAGCAGGATAACATTAGAAACATAAAAAATTTTCTTATCAATAAATTTTTCTCTATGTAGTAGTGAGTATAATAGGAGTTGGAAGATACTTTATTTTGAACAGTTGTGTATAAAAGTTGAAACATTTCTCAAATGCTTTATTTTATTCATTTTATTTTTTACTGATAAAAAGATGCAAGAAAAACAACATTATTTGGAGATATGAGACAAAATTATTTGTGGAAGATGCTAGTATGACAAAGCTTACGATCTTCCTAACGAAGATCCAAGTTATAAAGCTTAGATAGCACAAAATTTAATATATTAATAATGTTTTTGGACTCAAAGCAATTGTCTATTAATATAAATTAGTATATTATTACATTTACTGATGATTTCTCAATATATGTGGATGAATTTTATGAAAATAAATCATAATCCTCCATGAAGTTCAAGAACTTTAAAGAGAAGATTAAGAAGAAAATTGGATGTAACATTCACTACTTACACATGAATAATTATTAAAGAAGAGTGTTACAATTGACAATGATAATTTTGTACTTAATTTATAGAATGATATTGTTGTTTAGTTTAGCTTATTATATGGTTTATTTTTCTATATAAGTTTATAAAGGATATGCAATATGGTTTTTTTTTTTCTTTTTCAGTTTAGCTACTTTTAGAATTTAATTATTATATAAGTTCTCGTTGCAACAACATTTACATTATAAGTTAGAGGAACAAATAACAACAAATAAGTAATACAAATATTCTTCCTTCTTCTTTTATTTATTTTTTCAATTCAAGATCAACATAATCCTTCCAACCTCAATATATGCAAAGGATGGAAGTCAACAATAATCATAGGTCGGTGGTAGGATAATTTCTATGATCCTATTGATGAAAGGATGTTAGTGAGATCCTTCTATTGCCAACAACCTATGTAAGAAATTGACATTAGACTTGGATGACCTAAGACATCAAGCAACTAAATTCATGCAACTAGTAGAACTTACAGACTTTCATAATAAATTCTAATATGAAATGTTGTTGGTTGAAAAGAAAGTATACAAGAAAAAACGCTATGTCATAGCACAAATATTAGAAGAAGCTCACATGATTGAGTTATTTCCTACTCATAGAAAGTCTTCAAAACCATTATTCATCTATACAAGTTATGGTGATGCAATAAGTGTCTAGCTTTAAAGAACAAGATAGAGAAGTTGCAACATTAAGCAACTAAATTTATCTTAAGGATTTTCACAATAAATTCCAATATCAAATACCATCTGTTGAGAAGAAATTGTACTAAAAAATGCTATCTCAAAGCATAAATATTGAATGAAACTCTCACCATAGATTTAATTCCTATTACCAAGAAGGTGTCAACACCACTAAACATGGGTATAAGTTGACATGGTTGATATCATCATAATTATGAAGATAAGATAAAAGAGTATCTAGCTTTAGAGACCAAGATAAAGAATTTGATACAAGCTAGCTACCTACAAATATTCATCCAAATAGATCCCAATCCAAGTCATCAAATTAAAAGAAAGATAACCAATGTTAAGGTGAGCATCGACCAGACCCCCTCAAAGAGAGGAAAAACACTCACTTTTAAATATTCATCCAAAGATCACAATTAAATCATCAAGTGAGAAGAAAGAAAAAAAAATTAATGCTAAGATGAGTCTAACTTAATATCATGAAACTAACTTATAATATAAAATTTATACAAAATTTATATATTATAATTTAATTATATCTTAATTGATATAAAATATCTATATTAATATTAAAGCTAATAAATAAATAATATTATGTAATTATTAAGTATTTCATCCCAACTCAATTTTTATGTAATGTAAAAATGAGTATTAGTACTTGATTGTTAATTTTAAAATATATGGACAATATAAAAAAATAAAGCTGATATTTATGTAATTAACTTAATGGGTAACTTTCTCTCGATCCTAACAATGTTGCTCATACCCCATCATAAAAACAAAATACAAAAGCCCCATTAAGCGACCAATTACACATTAAAATAATGTTGTAGCAATATCACCCCTCACAATGATATCTAAGGTTGTTCAAACCCATGAAAATGACAAGGTGCCAAGCAAAGATGATATGCCAACAAAATTTTGTAATGACAATTTAATTATTTACATGAAATGCTAAGTAGTGACATGCACAAGGCCTCATGTACGGGAATACAGGAAAAGTAAAGCAAAGCCCGCTTTTGAAACGTGAAAATAACTAAAAATCAAACCTAGCTTATGTATTTCAGTTTGGGATGTTCTAATCTCAACATGAAGAGTAAACTCAGAATCAGATTGAAGTTATGTTTGGTTACTTTCAGAGGTGCATTTGTAATTTAAATTTTGTCTTGAAAACTTACTTTTGCAAAAAAATTGACAACAATTTGATGCATCCTCTATTTTCTGAAAAATAAGAAAAAACCACTGTAAAGCACAACAATTGCCAACTCAATTTATTTTGAACATCACAACAGCAGTCCCTGTTGGGAAAAATACACAGCATTTTCCCATGAAGTCAGATTTCTGAGAGTGAAATCACAGCGAAATAATTGGACACACCAATTTGATAACGGAGTTCGGCCAATACTGCATACGTCTCCGGACTGCTGCAGATAATTTAATAGTAGAAAATTGTACACTGTGTTTATAAAACACTCACAATCTCACACTACCCACAACCCAATTACACCCGAGAATCCTAATTTTTCTCTCTTAGAA
>Ga0209489_105492_pt1 | contig 21897 bp, 8 predicted proteins | sample SiratrowhiteBW_FD_187527 | JGI IMG/M metagenome (GOLD analysis project Ga0209489, IMG submission 187527) | Root nodule microbial communities of legume samples collected from California, USA - Siratro white BW (SPAdes) (version 2) | ecosystem: Host-associated > Plants > Roots > Nodule | place: USA...
GAGCATCTTCTGGAACATAAGAATACTCAATGAGGTTTTCTATTTTTGAGGATAGAGTTTTAGATACACTGGGAGGTAGGGAGAGAGTAGAGTTTAAGAGAATAGGCTGAGTGGGTGCTTGTGTTGGGATGTCCATGTTGGGTTGGCTCCTCCTACTCGTCCTCAGCATATAGTCTATACTGCACCCCATTCGACGGCGGCTGCACCTCCCCTTCCACCTCCACCTCTATTGTCAGTGCTTTTATCCCAGTTTGCAAGTGCAGATCTATATTGAGTGCACCTTAGTTGCTTGGTTATTGGCTTGATTCTCCATCATTGTTCTCCATTCACGGTTCATGAAAACCGTAACCCACAAACTTTAACTTCCATCATTTTGGCACGCATTCAAGCAATTGAAAGGAAGGTAAGCATTATTATAAGTTTAATTTTAGATTGTAGAGGTAGTTGTGGTAGATTGGTGGCGGAGGAAGGCGGTGGTCGACTTTGTTTTCATTGTCAAACTGTTCTACGGTTTGTAGAAACCATAGGTAATTCAAATTTTCTTTTCTGCGGTTTGTACAAACCGTAAAACAGTAGAAATTTTTTTTCTGTTCTACGGTTTGTACAAGCCGCAAAAGAAAATTTTTTTTTATTGTTCTACGGTTTGTAAAAACCGCAGAAGAAAAGAAATTTGCTACTGTTCTACGGTTTGTACAAACCGCAAAACAAAAAAATATGCTCTTACAGCTTCTACAAACCGTAGACAAAAAAATGCTCTACAGTTTGTAGAAGCCGTAAGCAGTAAAAAAAATGCAAATGCTTCTACGGTTTTTACAAACTGTAAGGTCTATTACATTTACGGTTTCTACAAACCGTAGAGTTCTCTTATACACCTATGCACTTACGGTTTGTACAAACCGTAAGCTCTTACGAATGTTAAAATAACTACAGTTTGTGTAATCCATAAGAGGCATAAATCTTGATTTTAAACTTACGGCTTATAGAATCTGTAAATATTAAACTTCTACGGTTTCTACAATCCGTGGAAATCAGAAAAATGAATAACAGATACCTTGACGAAGACAACGGTGGTTGTTTTTCAGCCACAACCACCGATGACCACCCAAAGTGCCTTTAACCCCCCACTCCAACATTGTGGGAACCTCCCACCGCTGTTCAGAAATGCACCGCACCCCTTCCATGAAAAACCTTCTTTTATAGCAGCAGGAATAATTTTGTAATTTACTCATGTCTATTATTCGAATTTTAAAAATTATGGAGGTGCAGGAAGATGACATGGAGGTGTAGGAAGAAGCAGTCCAGTCTACAAATCAAAATTATGTCATTCTTCCAAAATTTTATTCTCATGTTTTTTTCTTTTTTCTTTGTTGGTTACATTTTCACTTTTTACATTTGTATTAAGTAAATGTGGATCAGAAGTATTGGATAGGATACAAAGTAACACTTCTCGATCAATAATCATATATAATAATATTTGACATTAGTAGTATGAAAAAATTACAAAAATTAATCAATCATATAAAGTTACAGTATCTAATCTCTTTATAAAAGACACAAGAAGTTTATTCTATGCTTAGTCCTATTCACTTGTTAACTCTGATTTTCGAATACTTATTTAATATTAAAGAACCTTTTATAAGTGCTCAGCCAAAAAAAATAGAGAATCAAGACTACAAGTTTCAAGAAATAAAGACGAACACTCAGGACCCTTTCGAAGAAAAAAAGCAATATTAATAAAATAGCTTATCCTGTAAATTTTATATGATTGTATCTTCTTCTTATTTTTTTTTTTTCTGAAAAGGAGAGTTGATTGCAGCTAAATTATTGCTCTGTTGTTGGAATCCTTGTAAGAACATTTACTCCTAATATTCTTTATTGATATTTAGAGTCTTGTATTTGGTATAATAATATGACTCGTATGCTTTGTTTTTTTTTTTTTTTCCTCCAAATATTATATCTTAGCTTGATGACATGTTTTTTTTTTTTTTCTCCTAAAAGCTGTGTTTTAGCTTGATGGTACCTTTTCTTCCCTAAATATTGGAATGGATGAAAGTTGCTATTCTAGCAAAAACAATCACGAATGCTACTAGTGAGAACCACGAAACAACAATAATAAAAGTTGTTTTTTCTTTCAAACCTATTTAAACCAAATTTATTTTTTATAGCCCATAACAAGTATTAAGTGTTCCTAGCTCCCACTCTTAATATATTTAACATATTGAAAGATAACTAAGTACATTGGAGTAGGTATAATATCATACAAACATAGGCTAAGATATTAAGACTATTATTAATTGGTTTTGTTTTTATAAGTACGGCCTGTTTGTTTTAGGCAATAAAAATTATTATGTAAGAAAAAGGTAAGTGTAGCACGAAAAACAAGATTAAAATTTATAAAAAGTGAGAAAAGTTTTCTTCTTAAACTTTCCTCACTCGAAGATACCTTATTTTTTAATTAAATAAAAAAGTTAATTTGATTATAATTAAATAAAATATAATAAAAATATTTTTTTATTTTAAAATAATAAATAATTAAAAACATATAATAATTAAATTTATAATAAAATAAGAATTTAAAATAATTAAGAAAATAAAAATAATATTTTGTTATATGTTTTATGTTAAATAAATAAATATAATAAAATTATAGAATATTAATAAAGTTAAAAAAAAATATTAATAATAAATTTATAAAATAATAAGAAATAAGATAATTATAAAAATAAAATACTAATAATATTAATTTTTAAAAATAACAATAATAATAAAATCATAAATAATAAGTACAATAATAAAAATAATAAAATTACGAAATAATAATAAAATTAAAATAAATTTATAAAATATAAATAATAATATCAATAATAATTTATTTATAATTGTACTCTTATTTTATAATTTATATCTAATTTTATTTCATTTGTTACAAAAATTATTTTATTAATTATATCTATCACATCCTTAAAAATTTTGGTACACTTTGTCTTCATTTATCAACATTTTACTTTTAATCCAAACATATACATCTTTACCTAAAATTCACTCTTCTACACTATTTTAAATCCATCACTCAATCCAAACCCACTCTTAAAAATAAAATTTTAATAATATAATTTTTATCTTATTTTTTTTCTATCCATATTATTATGTCTAAATTTCCCCTTCATACCACCATCATTATACTATGTTTCCTTATACTATGTTGATATGGATAAACTGTAGTGTGTGGAAATAATCCTATATTTTTATAACGGTGTCAGCAAACAAATAACCATCACATCTTAGAAAAAGAATATAATTTTAGTTTGTTCTTTCTAAAATCAATTTATAAAACTATCTTTTACATTAGTTAAGAGCAAAACTGATTTAAAAGTTACAGATTTTAATTCAGTTTCTTCAAAATCTTTTTAAAACTGTTATGAGAAGAATCAATTTTAAAAATTAATGCCTTTTAAATAAGTAGTTAGAAACCGATTTAAAAACAAAGTGCTATTTTCATAAAATTTGTATTTAAACGGATATAAAATTTATTCAAAAACTCCAAAACTAATCAATTTTAAAGACATATTTTCCTAGTACAGTATCTAAGAGCAAATCAATAAAATAATACTAAACTAATAAACACCACTCACATGTTTTCAATACAAAGTTATATGGAGTTGATTAAATAAGATCTTTCTTATTATTTCCTATGGATTTGATTTGATTTCACCAAAACAGTATCTTTACTGGGAAATAATGGTGAATGAATTGACTAACTAATAAATAAATTTTTTCCTAAGGTAAACTTTAATTATCATTAATTACAAATTTCTTGTGATAGTGATGTTTGGTACTATGTAACCGTGTACTCAAAAGCATTTAATATTTTCAAAGGTTAGGCTAATTTCACTGTTGCATCTCTTAACTTTTAATAAAATATGCACATCAAATGCAGTACAATTAAATTATATATTATATTAAAATAGTTAAAACTGAATTTTAAACATGTAAATTTTCCATAGACCACTGAAAAACAGTGTTTGACTCTGTACATTCTAGATGGATGCACCATGACAAAGCACAGAACTTAGAAGTTTATTATTCTTCAATGGCTAATTAATTATCTTGTAGTTATCTCTTAATTGTTTTTTGAGGATTCTACATTGATTTTCCACGTTAAAAAGAGAGAAATAGAATGAATAAAGATGATCATGAATGATGTAATAATTTTTTTTTTATCAATAGCTATATTATACGAATACTTAATGATAAAAAAAGACACGTTTATTTTTAAAGTTGTTCATTTTCATAGTAAAATCAAAATACACTAACAATATAACATATTTTTATAGCATTAATTAATGCTATTTAATGATAAATTGGTTATTTTTTTATGATAATTACTCTAAAATCTATACATATATAAGATGATTTTTAATTGGTTGTCAATGAAAATATTTTTGCACTTATAACACATAAAATTAAAGTTCATAATAATTATTTTAGATATTATATTTGCAATAAATTCCAAACATTAAGTCACTTCTATTTAGTTAGAGATAAGCTTCACTTTCTAATATAGTATAGAATATACTAAAACTTATTAATATCTTTCTTATATTTACTATAACATCATTATTAAGTCATCTTTGTTCTCACGTTCGATATTATTGGTGTGAAGAATTATAGAAATCTCATACTATTAAACAGTTATTAATTTAAGTTGAGTGTTAAAAAACTTAAAATACAATTAATGATACTGCTGGCTATTATTTTGTAGATTTAGATTTTGTTTAAGATATAAGAGAACATTTGTTAAAATGTAATTAGTATAAAGTCTAATTTTTTTTTTCAATGACAAGTTCATGAAACAAATGACTTTATTTAACGAGCCAAAAACAATTAAAAGTATTATTGAATTGTTTTCCTTTGTTCTTCATTATGTTAAATTCAATAACAGCGTCTTGTTTTGTACTTTCTCACCACTTACCATGGTATGATTGGATTTCACACATTATACATTTTTTTCTTTTATGACAGCTGACATTCGACGAATATTATAATGTTTTTGACCACATTACACGTAACCCATTTTTCTTATTTGTATGCTAAGAGATTTCTAATGATTACTGATTAAAAAACGTGAAAGTGGAAAGGTTTTAATTGATAAGAAATTTGAAATTCTATTACATATAAAACTTACTTTAGACCGAAAATAAGTTAAGGAATATAATTCAGCCTAATAAGAATAGGTTGACCCTCTAATAAATAATTTGTGGAATGACATGTCAAAATCTGTCTAAAAAATTCAGACTAAAAACAGAGAAACGTATTATAAAAACACTATAGTTCTTTTAACATATTACTGTATTATTATTGGCAAATATTCGTATACCATTTGAAGGATAATTTTCTTATAATAAATAATTTCCAACCCTGTATTCTTGCAATAGAGTTTAAGAATTTCCTCCTAAGGGTACATAAATCATTGAACCACTACTCGTTGGAACTTAAAGATAAATAGATTAAGGGAAACGATTTTTTCTTACCCTTTAAAAAAAAGTAGCTTTATATATATAAGTTGGAAAATACTGAAACAAGTACTATATATGGGGCCTTCCTTTGTGGGTTTTATTCTTTCTTTATTTGAACTATGACCCTCATTTTTGGAATATGGTGCGAGACACGTTCTCTTGTAGTTAGGGCACAAGAAGCCAATTTAGGTATCCAAGTCAAAAAGAGAGGAATGTGCTTTGTAGTTCAATTAATGGTGCAAGATCAATGCATGATCACTTACATTGTCTTCAAAGTTGACACTCCGTCAATGATAAGCACATGCAAATACAATCTTAGATCTAAACGTTCATGTTCATGTATGAGTTATCATGAACATGGTCTTATTACCTCGAAGGACAACGTTTCAATGGGAATGAAAAAATGGTGTGTGTCTCATCTTAGTTTATATTTAAGTGAGATTATTCATGGTTATGGAGTTATTCTTGTGCAAATATGTTGCACACTAAATACTAGTAAGTATATGCACTATAAGAAAAAAGTTATTTAGAGACTAATTTTTAGTTACCAAATGAAATGGTTGCTAATTGTGACCAAAATAGTCACCAAATTAGATTTTGGTTGCTAAATAACTACAAAATAAAAATAATGATTGAATTTAGTGACTAATTAAGTCAAGATAATTTATATCTAACATTAACTACCAAAGTTTTAGTGACGTACACTTTTAAATTCTAAATTAGTCTCTAACTTAACTAGATACCAATTTAGAATCTAATGGTATAGATCACTAAAACTTTGGTAGCTAATGTTAAATACCAATTATATTGACTTAATTGGTCACTAAATTCATATTTTGTAATTATTTAGCAATCAAAATTTAATTTGGTGACTATTTTGGTCACAATTAGCAATCATTTCATTTGATAGTTAAAAATTGGTCTTTAAATAACTTTTTTCTTATAGTGATAGTTATACTAAGATAAGAAAAATCAATACATATACATATGACAATAATGAAAAACATGTAGTGAAAAACATCTTTGTTAACTTTGATTAATAATTTTTTATCTATGTTTGAGATTAGAACTTATATATCGGTAGATATTTTGTTCATCTAATTAATAGTTTTTATATATAAGTTCAAGATTAGGGAATTATAGATTAATAAATTTTTGTTAGTCTAATAAATATTGGTAAACATTTCGTCAAAACATGGCTTGTATACTAATAAACATTTTTACATATTAAGTATATGACTGATCATATTAAGTATATGACTGATCATATATTTAATAATTGAGATCAAACTTTTGAACGGTTGGAAAACATTGATTCTCACATAAAATTTAAGAATATTCCATTTAAGTATATTATTTAAGAATGAATAAGGTATAATTGACCTAGAAATACATTAATTTTTAGTAAGATTTTATCTTTACAAAGCTAACTTGAAAATCAAACTCTATGATAATACAGTGTGTTAGATGTTAGATTTATTTTTTCTATAAAAAATTATATGTAACTATTTTAAAACTTATTAATAGACCTTTCAAAAAACCATTTCGAAAATTCAACATTGAATTCTCGAACTTAATAAATCAAATTCATTATCTACTATAACAAAATGTGGAAATACCTCGTTTTATATATTCAAACTTTCACTTTATATATTATATATACTATATAAACGTGATAAGGTATATTTCCGTGTTTGTTAGAAGGTTATAAGAAAATATTAACGACAATGTAATTATTTTTTTATTCTATTAAACTCAATCTATATGGTCAACAAATGATTAATGTCAAGAAGAACAAACTCAGGCTAGGTATCGTGCACAAGAATTATGATTTTGAAAAAAAAAAACATTTTAAAGCATACAAGTTTTGGAAATTAGACAACGAGTTCATAAACTTTAACCTTTTACTTTTGTACACTCCATGTCTTAAAATTCCTCTTTTAAGTACATTTTTAGAACTAAATAAAATATATTAATAAATGAAAAGTACTACATTGGTCAGGATTCTGATGTAATTTATCCTGTGCGATGCACGTTTGAGTCAATTCAAAGAAACGTGTTTCCTTTTCCCACACAAAACAGAATGTGATTCTTTTAAAGTAGAGCACATGCATTTTAAAACTGTAATTATTTTTAAAGTTTTCTTTGTGATTTGTATTCTTCACTAAATTATAACAAATATTGAATATACATTCTTAAACATTTTAATTTGAAAATATCAATTAGCTTTTTTATATATATAATATAGTAAACGCGTCATGCAATAATATTATTTGGACTAAGCTATAAATTGGTGTCGATATTTTGTCCATGATTAGTAAATATAAAAATTATTTATATTTATATTGAATAATGATTTTCTGCCATCATAAAATTTGAGGCGAAACTAAAAATCATTTGTGTGAGAATGGCTGGAGATCAGGTCACGTGTGGAGCACGTGATTTGAAAATAGTTTCGCAAACAAACGCGTTTAAGGTCGAGAGACACATGTGAGACCTCACTGTAACTCAGCACTCGCACGTGCTTTGTTTTTGTTTTTATTATCACTCATTCTAATTTTAGCCATGTGAAAGTGACACGAACTATTCCATATTCCTTTTATTTAATTTAAAATTCACTTTTCAGTACTCATTTTCAAAGTTTCAAATGTGAAACTAATTTTGTTCAGATTATTAAAGTTGTGTTGTCCTTTGTATGGAAGTTCAGATTATTGATGTGCTGGAACTTGTTGGCATTACTTTATTACTTGTTGGAATTGTCTTGTTAAATTCATTTTTCATTTTTGTAGTTTTTTTTATTATAAAAGCACTATAAAATAAAGTGATGAATTTTAAACTTTTTCCAATCATTTAATTTATCTAGTATGGTACAAACAAAATTATATATATATATATATATATATATATATATATATATATATATATATTATGTTTTTCTATTCAATTATAGGTACAGTCTATAATCTAAAATACATATGAGTAAGAATTCATTTTACACAACTTTCTTTATTATGTTTTCAATTTTTTACTTTCACATTTTAATTTTGTAAACTATTTATGATAAAATTGTTCTTTAAATTATTTCTTAGCTTCTATTTTCTTACATTCTTTTAATGCTGTTGAATTATGCAACATTATTTGTGTTTCTATGTCGACACTTTGTCTAGTAAGGATCATTCAAAAGATTTTTCTATAGTGACAACACGTATCAAATTTGTATCTTTGTAATACTTTTCACATTGAATATTTTTTAACCTTACAATATATATAAGTGATTTGATATACCATAAAACTTTGAACCTAAGCTTGAGACAAATGTTAAGCATGCTATTTATTTATTTGTGTTAGTTATTATCATTAATTTAAAATTTCGAAGATAGGGTCTTTTATCAATGTATCAAGGTTGGCGAATTTAAGATAAAATGTTTGATTTCTTGGTATAGATAAAGTGTTGGAGTTCATTTATAATTGTAGATTCATAGTTGATCAAGGACAACAAATCCTAAAATGGAGATTGTTTTCAAATGAAAATTATTTTCACCAAAATAGAAGTAGTTTTTTTTTTTTTCTTTTCTTAAGGAGCACATATGAAAAGTTTTTGGGATATTAACCTTGATACATTGATACTCAAAAGTTACTAAGAAAGAAAAAGCGATAATATGCGAGGAAAAGAGTATTCCTTCAATAATAAACTATATTATATTTATAGAAAAAAAAATCGTTATAATCCCATATTTTAATAATAGAGACAATGTTTTTCGGACCACATCCTATTACTTTTCCATGTTTTCCTTAGGAAATTTTTCTTGTCGAAAATTGTTTTTCTAATTTCTTTTAGTTAGGGTCAATATTAAAGCTATCGAAGGAGAAAAATTGGTAGTGAAAACTCCCAAGGAAGAATTAGTCATCACCTTGATAATGAAACAAACATTTTTTAAATAATTTATTTCCTCTATTTTATCGTATGATCTTTATTGGCTAACCACAACCAATAGATACTATCCCAAAAAACAAACCATACATCAGTAATCAAAACAAGAACATACACTCCCTCATCAGCATTTCTAAAGAACAAAAAGAAAACTTTTTTTATATTAAAATTAATTCGTAAAGGTTCTTTTATATTAATTTTTAAAAATACTTTTCACTTCAACTAAAATAAATTTTAATTTGTGAAGAAGTTTATTTCCATTTTTGTTTTTATTTATCCGCATCGGCAGTGTTTATAAAATATTTTATTTAAAGCAAATGACACGGAAGCTTACCCTCTAATTGGTTGAGTTTTCCAATTACGGGAACATGTTTTGCCCTTTGCTTATCATCAAATTATTATCCTCACCATCATTAACATGCAATTAAATTGCAAAAGTGAAACACCAATAATTTTATATTATTTTATTTTTGTTACTAGGTAGCATATTGAGGCTTACCTAGCTACTTGGTAGTTGTTGGATCTTGCATCTCTATATGTTGTGTAGTGTTCCCTATTGTTTGACAAAAAATTTAGATTATGGAACAAGGAATCCAAAGCCAAGATTGGTCAAGAGCTACCACTTTGACAAGGAAGTAAACAATCACAAAACTTGTAAGAACAATTTTCTTTCTCTTAAACTTCAAAGATTACATGGAGTAAAACACCATCTACTATTTCTATGATGATGATGTTTTGGTTGTTACAACAAGTTGGAGATAGTGATTACCAAGTGAATAAATCTCCTACATTGCATTTTTCATAGGATTGAATACAGGACCTTCTTACCAGATATAGCACCAAATCACATTCTTTTCCTCATGCATGGAACTAAATTAGCCTAATAAATCCTAGCCATGAATTGATTTTTATTAGTTCTAATTGATTCCTTCAACTTCTCCTTAGGAGACAATCATTGGAACATTTTCTGAATGTCTATAGTATATGTTATATATAAAATTTATATGATTCTCCTTCAAGTCCAAAGGGGCTCCCATAGTGAGTTTGGGCTAGTGTTCTCCTCAAAGAAGTTCATGCCACTTTGGTAGCCACCACTGTGAGGAGTTGAAATGAAATTGTCCACTGATTGTTGTGTTGATTCCTGTGGACTCTGTGCCATTTCCATGCAGATTAGAGCCACAAGATTGGCTTGCTGAAGCTGCATGGTTACAAGCTCAGCTTGTGACTTGGCCAATTGTGCTTGAAGTTCATTCACTTGCTTCTGGAGGTGGCAAATTGCTCCTGCACAACCATAAACAGGGTCTCTTATTCTTGCACTAGCCTCATACACCATGCTGGTCACTGCATCAGCCCTCTGAGACTCTGGAAGTTCCTGAAAAGTATATGCAAAAAAAGTTTAGATGACAAAATGAAAAAGCTTTTCTACCCTTGAGAGATACATCAGACAAAAGCATTTATTGGTTCTAAAATTAGGTATTTGTTGATTGCTTCTAGATCTCAAATTTCTTTTTAAAGTTGGAATACAGAAGATTTTTAAATAAGTATCACCACTATTGGAGACCCCACTACCAGGTATTTGATAAATTAGGTGGTTGAAAATGCATTTGTTATGGCATTATAACACTATGCTCCATTTCTTCTATTTAGGAAAAGGGCCTCTTTGACCTTAGAAAAAAACAATTAAAGTCAGGAACTTGACGTGATTAGTCTCTAGTACGGTTTACTTTTCAAGTTTCGCTGCTAGAGTAGGGAATAATTTTCACAAAGATCAAATATGTTTACTTCTTATAAAGTAATTTTTGTTTTGAATCTACAAAAAAGAAACCTTTTTGCTCATCCATGTGCAGAAATATGTTATGGGTATTTCCCATATAAAAAAAATGAAAAAAGACAGATTTTTTCTGCAGGAGAAAGATTATACTTCACATATTTCTGTAAAAAGTTGAAGCAAAAGAAAACAATTATTTGTAGAGATTAAAAGTGAATATTTCTTTAGTTACAAGAAAATAAAAAAACCCAATTGTTGATTTGTGTGTGTGCAGAGATGATGCTTTGTCGGGTGATTCAGTACAATAATGGAGAGTTTTCCAACACCTTTCATCGTGGACTTAAGGAAAATCTCGTCGGAACTCTATGATCTGCTTAATTTCGTGAAAATTAATAATGCATAAAGAAATTAACTAACTAACATGTACTACAATATCACACAGAATCGAGATCGAAACTTGACTTCAGACAGCACAACCATGTTGAAAAAGGTTTTTGATTTGGTTTAGATTTAAAGAAATATGCTATGAAAGGGTGATAATTGTTGGTGTTGGTGATGTGGGCTTTACCTGTAGGAACTTAATGATGTTGCTGGCACCAAAGACACGGTGAGCAATGGTGAACTTGGCAGGTTCAGTGGGAGGGAAATAAGGTGCCAGAACACATTTCTCAGCACATCTTCTCCTCAAGATCTTGCATGCAGCACAAGGGCTCATCACAATAGTGGGAGGAGGTGGTGGAGGTGAGGAAGAAGAGGAAGTGGGGGAGTGAGAAAGTGGGGCAGAGGAAGTAGGGGTGTATGTGTCACTGCTCTCCATCTTAGTTTCTCAACTTGTTTGTTCCTTTGTGTCTGTTTGTTTCTGCTTGTGTTGTGTGTTGTGTTATAGGACACAGAGAGAGAAAGAAGAAGAGGGTTTGTTTGTGGAAGCTGAATCCAAATCCTTTTTATAAGGAAAAGGAGAAGGTGGAAGCATGTCATGGCATGGAAAAGTGATGTCACAGTTGAATTTCGTTAACCAACGTGGCTGCTCGTGGTTTCCCACTTTCTGGTTAGGTGTTGTGGATTTGGCTCATTGTATGAATCAGAACTCTTCCCCTTTGAAAATACCGTTTTCAAGACACATTCTGATTGTGATTTCCCCCGCTTTTACTTCAATCAACAACAATTTTCAAAACAATAAATAAAATTATTCGCCACAATTAATTTCCTTCCATAAGGAACCAGCTTTTGCATTTTCCACACAAAATCTTTTGTGGTTTGCCTAACTTGTCTAGGAATGTGGAAAGTGCTCTCCCCTGTAGATACTTAGAAAACCAAACCTATGTATATGTTTGAATCAACATGTCCTCTTCACTCTCCACCTTTCTTGGACTTCAGTTTTTCACATATTAACTGTAACCATTGTGCTTAAATCTCTCGTTCAATTGAGCCATTTTACGTGTATAACAAGTAAGTTATACATATAAATTAGACCCTTCTACATTTCTACTACATTTGTTTGTTTTCGATTTTTTCCCTCTTATCCTTGAATCTTATCATAATGGACAACACAATGCAAAGCAGCCCTCAGAAAAATCTTTGGTTTAGTTGGTCACAAGCTTTGAGTAGGGTGGACTAAACATGTGGCTAACAATAACAACTCTTTTTGAACCTAAAATGTTATCTGGTTATAGCACATTACAAAATTCGTTATGTTGATTTGCTTATAATTTATCTGATTCAAATCCCTCAATTTTCTTTGTTATACGTATTAACTTTTTGTTTGAGATGATATTAGGGTATGTTGTTGCCATGATAGAGACAAGGGTAGCTTTCTAGTTTCTACTCACTCAACTACTACAAAAGACTCTGGTTATTGATACAGAAACTTTATAATAAGTATATGGTGGAAATTATGTGCACACGTTTGTTTGGGTGTATGTTTTTGTTTGCATGTGTGTGGCAGAGAGTTAATTGGCCACAAGGTGAGATAAAGTTGTTGGGGGTCGTTTAACTTGTTGAGCATTGATAGCCATGTAACAAAAAATTGTCATAATTATTAGTAAACTAAATTATTTTAATATGAATTCAAAATTCTTGAAGTGTCATGTTAGAAAAAACGCCTAGAATTTTAACGTGAAAAAATTTCCGACTCGAATGTTGCTTAGAAGTAGAAGTTAATATCAGTTTAAATATTCATTATTTTTTAGATATATTTTTTAAAAACGAAACTATAATAGAATTTTAAATTTTAAAACGAATAATATCTAAAATACGAAAGCTTCAAAGCAAATAATACTTAAAAAGTGAAAAATAAAATTGTTATTAATTTTTTTACCTCTTGTTTTACAAAATTCGGAAGCTTCTTATAAAGTTACTCCTTTATGACATGTCTAAAGTTGATAATGAGTGTTTGAAGTTTCTAAAAACACATTTCAACACTGAAAACAGTGAAAAAGTTAATAACCAAACATAAACATATATAATGATGTAATTAGACTTAAAACTACTTGGATCAAACTAAATTTGTTTCAGTTAAAGAATAATTGAATTGACCCAAATTAAATATCACCCTTTTATTTTATTTCAAACTCAATTCAAGTACACAAACAATGACTGATTCAACTTAATTACCTCAACTCAATTATAAATTATAATTATTTTACTCACTTTTATTTACTTCAAAAGAAATTCAAATAATATAACAATTAAAAATGATTTGTATAAATTTAATAACATCAAATATACTGTATAATACATACACCTAACATCCAAGTCAAATTACACATAATTCATGATTTATGAACTTTGAAGTATTGATAATTACTGTATATATATTTGGCGCCAATTCTATATTCTACAATGAGCATCTACATCACACGACGTGAATCTTAAATAGCCATTATTTAAAACTGGGATTCGAACTTATCTTCTTGAAGTGATTAATTTTTCCACCACTTAGAAAGTTTTCATTTTTTAAGTTTCAACTTTGCGGTGGAAGCAGTTGGACCTTTGTAATTTATTACATTTTTCTTCCTAAGTTGCTCTGTGTAGCCCTTAAGATTTCTTTTGCGTGTGGACCTTAAGAAAAGAACATTAGCCACCATCACTTTAAGGTTTACTCCCACTTTATACCAAGTCCTTTTTTTTCTTCCTACTCTAATTACACATGTTCATATTAATGCTGAAGTGGTGGTTAGGTTACTGTTCAAGCAAATCAATTTCATTAGTTCTCTTATAAGGTAAAATAAAATAAAACATATCCGAATCAGACATTTCAAATAAATTTAAATCACAGGTCATTGTCAAATTTTTGGAGGAAATATATTGAATACTATCTTTTTAACATAAATTCTTAAAGTAATAGACTTTAATATTACTGTCACAGTCTCTTAAGAAAGATATATTAAATATATTTTATATTAGTAAATTATGAGGAAACTCATACAGGAAATTATATACAACTTTTAATCTAAAATTTTTATACAATAAATTTGTGAGTTCATTTTATATATAATATTTTTCATGCACATTTCATCTGTACCATTATGATAAAATGGATCACGTAAAATTTGATTAGAAATCATGACTAAAAATTTTGAAGTATGTCCAATTAACAATTCAATCATCATCGTTTACAACTTGAGTCTTTCAAAAAGAAGTAATTAAATAATAAATCATCATCGTTTACAACATGAGTCTTTCAAAAAGAAGTAATTAAACAATCTTATTATTGAATTATAAATCATCTTTGAATTGACTTATACAAATATATAAACAAATTCACACCAATCTTAGAAAGATATTCGTTTACTAAAACATTAAATCTTTAAATTTTTAGCTTCAAGAATTTATTCGTTAAAACTTTAAATTTTTTATTTTAGGAATTTATTGTATGGTATTTAGGATTTTACTCCAAGATAATTCAAGAGTCTTCCTCTATATATGACACAACCTCCTTATCTAGAAAAGACACTTAAACTTACTAGTTTAAGAAAGTTTGAAATTATACTTTAAACCAAAACACTATCTAATATGAAATTTCATGGTACCCTCAACTTTAACAATTATCACTAAGATTTAAAACCATAATCTTTTTCTCATATCCTAAATGGGTTATCATAATATAATTTCTTTTACAGATTTTTTTTTCCATGCCCTGAATTGGTAGTATAATACATTTTTTTTATATAGATTTCTTTAGTGCATTCAAATGGAAACTGATATTTTCAATAACTTATCATGCAAATGGGTATAATTAAACAAATTTGAGAAGTGAAGTTGAATATCCTAACTAAATTTGAAAATGTTATAAATGAAGTGTTCCATCAAAAAGTAGTCAAAATTGGAAGTGCCTAGTCCCTACTGGCTTTCGTGATCATCAACACTTATCCTGCGATGCAAGGAATGTATAAACCAAAAACGATGTGTTGAATGGTCGTAGCACAACAACATTACAACATGTGTCGTTCATCCTCATCCTTTGTTTTCTTCTGAATTAGCAAATTCAACACTGAAAAGTTGGTCTCAATGGCTCTGCTTGCTTAATAAATGAAAAGTCCTTCGGTTGGTCATGGCTGAAAATGAGTTAAAAAGCATGTCGTGTGTCACAGGGTAGTGAGTTTTATGCCAAGAGGACCGTGATTAGAAACATTCTCTAGACTTGACCAAATCTTCATAAACTTTGACTATTCGCACCGCATTGCTGTGCGAGGATCATGACGCATAACTTCAAGGGATGAATCACTAACAACTATGCTTCAAACATCATCATGGTGCTAATCTTTATCAGTATCAGTTGATGAGATTAAATAAGAATGAGACAAGAGTCTGACACACACAAAAAAATGATATCACTTTCAACTCAAAATTTTGAAATATTAATTTTATAGATTTTTTTTTTATACGTTGTTCAACTTTTTCATTTCTATTCTATGTATAATTTAAACTCTTACTTAAATATCTAACATTTTTTAAATTGTGTAAAAATTTGGATGTTGTTCACTCCTTCAAAGATAATGTAAAAAAAAAAATGGTTTCCAAATGTCATTTTCTTATTAATACATTGTAGAAGATATGGATATTAGCATGTTCTGCCCATGGCACCAACACCACATAATATTTATAATATACCAATATTTAATATCATAAATGTTTTGGGTTGGATACTTCTGGATTAGCAATAGGGTTTAATGGTTACAGCAACAATAGATAACTGCCTCAAATATTAAATAACATCTAATGAAAAAAATATATAAATATTACGAGTGATATGATGTGATAGAAAGAAAAGGATAAAGTAAAATTTCAGGTGTTTAAAATAAAGAACATTATTCGGATTGTTATTCATTATTAAGTGTTACAATTCTATGGGTGAGTTTGATCTAACATGAGTAAGAATGAGCTTAAATATATATATATATATAAGGAAGAAAATCACATACACATTGTCTTAGGATTTAGATTTTAGTTAAAAATAATGTTTAGGCTCATTTTATAAAATGTTCATTGATGCTGAATTTTATTTTATTTTTTCTGAAAAATCCAACACCCGAATTTTTAATCCTTATATTTTTGTTATTATTGTAAAAATTTTTATTTATTTTATTTAGTTATCAATTTTTTAAAAAAAGGTACTCAGTTGTATTTTAATTAATTAATTTATTTATTTCATAAATGATCAGATAAGAAATAAATATACAAGATTTTTAAGGTTAAAGAAAAAAGTTCATTGCTGTAATTAATGTACAGAAATCTTGACCATGTTTTAACTAACACATTTAGGATTAAAACATTATGTTTCTTTCGATTATATCTCTCAATTATTTTGTTCCAACAAATATTAATCGCTAATTGAAAATAAAGCTAAAATTGTTTAACAAAAGGAAAAGTTATTATATTAAAAGTTCGATAATTATTATTTATTTAGGTAATTAAAATTGTTTATTAAGTACAAATGCTTCCTGACAAGTTTGCTAAAGGCACTCTTTAATAAGATTTTTTTTAACTTTTTTGTCAATCAATATAGTAAGGCATCTGAATATTTATTCTTCGTTTACTTAGGTAGAAAACAACTTAATTATTTTTTTAGTGAGGACTTATATTTAAATATGTAAATGGAAAGTAAAAGCTAGTAAGAGAAATTTACCTTTTTGAAGTGGGTCCATTGAATATTTATTTGAGATTTAAAATGAGTTTCAGATACTAACTAAAAAAAACGATTTTCAAATATGTAAATTTCCAAAAAAAAATATTGTATTATATTTTCAATAATTAATGTATTTTGAAAAAAAATTATTTCTTATTTTAGTACAAAAATAATTACACCTTTTTTTTATTACAAAGCTTTAATTCAGGAGTTTGTTTAACATAACAGACAATAGTTATACATCTCAATACTATGTTAATTTTGTGTTTTATTGTACCTTAATTTCGCAGTGACATGCTATATTTTTTTACATTAATTTATTAATGGTGTATCACAGTAGTTAATTACATATTCATATAGTTCCTAGGTCATTTCTACAATTAATGTTGTCACTATAGAACGAATCTAGTTTCTGCCTCCAAATTCATAGTGCTCTAGAAACACAAGTTTAAGTCCACGCACTCCAGGGTAGAACCACGAGATAAGTGCCAAATTACTACAAGTTCTCTACTCAATTTGAGATGTTTTCTAATAAGGACTTTTATACATGTTTTCATGCATCAGTTTTCTCTCTCAATTTCATATAATCTTGGTTTATCTCTCAATTTCATATAATCTTGTTTTTGGAACGCTAAATTTTTGTCATGTTGGTGAACAGAGTTAAGTTGGCAGTATTGATTAGTCATTGTGTTACCATTTTTCATGAGATGCTTCAACCTATCATTTTCTGTATTTGGTGGACTTGGTCTACCTCTGTTCTAAGAATTTGTCTTGTACTAACCTAATTTGATCTAGAAGCAAATGAAGTCTAGCTGAGAATTTTATTTTTTTTTTAAATTGAACTTTTATAGTATTTGAATGATTTGATTTTGGATTCAACACTGACCATTTATGTATGTGGAACTATTTGATTAATCCATCATATTTCTACAGCGGCTAATTTGAAATCTTGAAACATTTTCTTATGTCATTTTAGAAATTTATATTGGTTGGAAACACAATTCACAACACATGAAACGAGAGTAAAAAAGTATTTGAACGTATCTATGAGTACCTGGACTGATATTTTTATAGATATAATAATAATATTATGATTTGAACCTATAATTTCAAAGTAATTGTTTTACTAGATATTGATATTGAATTCGTAATTTTAGTTCTGATATCAATTATTAAGTCGAGTATTTATTATTAACTAAAAATTATAACTAATAGTCAGAATATATCTCTTTTCACTTAAGAAAGTTTAAACATTATATTTCGATTATAACTTAACCAACATAATCTAAACAATAAGTGATACTACGTACAACAGTCTTAATTTATCTTTAACTATTTTTTCCATTTGCAAATCAGTCACTAAATTAGAATTCTGGTAAAGTTTAGCCAACATTCAAGGTCCAGACAAGGTTGTTAATTGGTACCTCAACTCAAGCCTAAAGTCGTCAATGTTCACCGCAAAATACAAAATCAAAACCCTGTTGTAGAATGACGTTTGTCTTAATTCAACAATGACCATTAGAAACAGAGTAATTGCCAATTAGATTAGGTAGACTAAACAATCAATAAGAAATAAGCTAGCCAGTAGCACAAAAATTTGTGTGATTTTTCAATATACAGTGATGATGTCTTTGTTTATGAATGTTGACTGGTTTAGTCTATTCATCTTAAGAAGACAGGGTTCACACAATATGCAAATGTAAGGAAAAATTAACATTGGAGTGTGTTATGCACTTAAATTAAATAATCAATATATAAATGGTTGGATTGCTATAAAATACTGTGCTTGGTTTAAGGAACTTGACTGGGTGAGATGTGAATGCTATAACAACTTTGTACATAAACAGTAGCATCCAATTTGAGTCCCAAGACTTTTTAAACTTGAAATGGTTATTACCAGTCAAAATTTCAAGATTTTAAACTTGAAGTGCTAGATCAGGGATAAGGATATATACACTGCATGGCCTTTCATATTTCTTTCTGGTCAATTTTACTCCACAAATGTCACATCCAAATCATCTGCAACTCTATCTGTCTAGAAAATTATACAACCTCACAAAATAGTATATACCATGCTTACGAACCAGTCAGTGAACAAACCCAAAGATGTTAAAGATATGACCATATCTTACATGCTTGATGGAGGGAAATCCAAAATGAAACATAATAGAAGATTGTTTTGCAATTTAAATTTTTTCACTTCATGGCAAAACAAAATGTAGATGGTAATTGATAACTCACTAATAAAGGCCACAAACATAAATTTTGAGCACGTTAGTTAAGCTCTAATTATGCTGCATGCATCATCTAAAAGACTAAAATTACTGTCATATAATTCATCTTTTATATATGTAGAAGAAATTTCAGGAACTGAACTTTTGGAAGCCAAAAGACCTGCAATAGCACATATAACCTGTACCATATGCAAAGATGAACGCAGATGCCTACAACTGTTATCTATCACCTTGCCAATTCAAGGAGAATGAGGCTGTCTGCAAATGTTGTCACTATTTGAACTCTTGTCTTCAATGAATTCCTGAAGAGTGAAGACCAATCATTCTGATACAATTGACATTGCTTCATTAACCATTATGAGCCAGACAAAGAGTGTTTTCTCATTCTAAGTGTCACATTAGAAACAATCTGAAATCCAATTTCAACAAAAGGCCGTAGCAATCTTCTTAATAAGGCTTCATTGAGTCATTCAAGCTAAGAAACACAGTAAATGAAGTATTTCACCTAGAGTAAAAAACTCAAAACCCTTAATCTCACCAGCATTTTGCATCTCAGCGCTTAGATTCTCATCACAACCTAGGGGAGAACTTCACAAGAAAAAACTGCTTCCTTGACTGACAAAAATTGTGAATTAACCTCTTGTGTAAAATGCATCTCATAAAGAGTTTTTCCATGCAGGAAAAGGGAAGCATATATATAAACAATTGGTGCCCAATTGCTTTTGATACCAATGAAACTGTAGAAGAAGCTTGAGGGTTGGTCACAAGCAGAAATACCTCACTTGATGAAGTTATTTCTTGTTGTTGGCAACTTACAAGTCAATGTCCTAATACTCTTCAAGCAAGAGGATGAAACTGTTCTTGTGAAAATTTATCAAGCATAGTTACCAGAATGTACTCCAACCTGCTCAATGTGCTCCATTATCCCAGCAAGAACTAGTGACCACATTGCTTTATTGTGACTCGGCAACTGCATCAACAAACATGAATCCAAATGCTACACAAGAATTCCTAAAAAATCATTAATGCAGGACATTCTGGATCCACCTCTGACATCATTTTCAATGCAAGTCACAAGTTTATGACCATTAGTTATAATTTCAATTGACCAACACCCAAAATGTACGAAAGGTGAAAAATAACTGGATATCCTATTTCTGTTGCAAGAATTACTACACCTGATTCACTCCTAAGATTGTCGGGTCTTTCATTCTTTAAGAATTGCTATGAACCTTTCTCTCCCTTTCATCAACAGCATCTATGTGAAATGATGATAAATGTTCCCCAAATGCATGCAAGACCAACCCCACTTGCACACGCTGACCAGTACAATGATTCCACCAGGCCTGTCCAAATTAAATGATGTTCAAAACCATTTTGGGTGGTGAAAGTTCAAAGCATAAAGGATCACTAGTGTCAAAATCTGTAGAAACTGTATCAAATTAAACTTTCTGAAATAAAAAAGCACCCGCAAAATAATTGACACTTCTTTCAATAAATGGGGCCAGTTATTTTCACATATAAGTGCATTCTAGAGCACAGTCAAATTAAATTTAGCACGTATCAAGCTTCTAGATTAGATTAGGTGCCTTAAACTACACTTAAAGTTTCATTGATAAAGGCTTAATTTCATATACTTATGATACCATAATCATGCAGCAATATCAGCAGCCAGTAGCAGATGCATCCCTAAGGTAAACTTCATAGAGATAAAAGAAAAGAGAGAGTGGAAAATGAAAGATTTACTTCCCTTTCTTAATTGGTCATTCAGAAACAAATTTTCACACATTGTGGAGAATGAAACTATGAATACTTGAATATTTGAGACTATCTAATTCATACGATGCAAAGTGTATAAGAATATCCATATAATGCAAATAAAACATGATGCTGAAAGAGGAAAGGGTGCAATTGCATGACAGCAGCAGTAGTCAAACTCAATTCTTCACCCAAAATTAAAACTTTCTCTCTCAGTTTTCAGTTCTCTTTTAATCCTGAATAATAACAAAAATAAAATTAATGGATCGTTTATTATTAATACCTTGAAGTATAATGTTAAAAGTAATAAAATAATTAATATTATAAATCGAGATGCAAATGAAAGAAAAATAATAATAAATAATAATAAAGCTTTAACTTGTGTAAAAAAAGGGTGAACAAAAATAATAATAAATATTTTAAGAGTGTGAATGAATTTATTTCTGTTTTAGTTCTCAACATTTTTTTTTTTTTTAAAATGGGTGTCGTTATAAATCATATTATAAAATTACTAAATAAAAGAAAAATTCTTTGATTTTTTTTTTTTTTTTTTTTAAAATTTT
>Ga0209489_105493_pt1 | contig 21895 bp, 10 predicted proteins | sample SiratrowhiteBW_FD_187527 | JGI IMG/M metagenome (GOLD analysis project Ga0209489, IMG submission 187527) | Root nodule microbial communities of legume samples collected from California, USA - Siratro white BW (SPAdes) (version 2) | ecosystem: Host-associated > Plants > Roots > Nodule | place...
ATATATATATATATATATATATATATATATATATATATACATATATATACATATATATATATATATATATATATAATAATGTAACGTAATAAAATTTGGAAAGAAGTGTGGTGATATACAATCTTTAAAGAAGTATGGTTACATGGATGTACTTTAATTACTTTTTTGTAGTTTATAAGGGCTCCATGTGATGGGTTGATGGCATCAACACCAACTCAAGCCTTTAGGGAACAATAGTTGTGGACATTGTGCACAACATAATTTGTTTTGTGATTGTGAAATGATGCTAGTCTGATAGGGTGAAGTTACAATTTCATCTACCTAAGAAATACCAGAGTCTCCCAACAAGCATCTGCACAAAATTGACATGATGGAAAGACAAGATGAGAATTGGGTGACCAAACATGCCCAATGGATTGATATCTGGCATAACAAATGGTCCTAATGGTGACGGTCTTACCTACATATGTAGCAACCAAAGAACAATGACAATCTAACACTACAGGTCTTTTCATCAACTTTATACAACATAACTCAAGTACTATAATATAGGGACCTTAAAGAAGTCATCGAAATCAATTACCTTTATTCCCTTAGAGTGGTTAATCAAAAAATAGTGCACTGATTCACTATAAATCAAATCTAGCATTGATGTTGTACAAATGATCAAGCGTTAAAAAAAACTCAACTTTTACATCCAACTATGCAACGTGAATAATCATGGAGTAATATAAAACTCTTTATTCAAAGCAAAAAGTTATGGCAAGCATTGGTTTATGAATCACCATGACATTAGATCTACATTTAACTAATTTTTTATCTGTTTAGTTTCATTTTTATTTTTCGTCCAATTATATGTATTACTTTTACAAATATTCATGTCAAATTTCATTTCCTCTTTAATTAATCATTCAAATGTTTTCTTACTTTACTTCTTTTGAAAATTTTATATGGTAAAATTATTAATATAAGTAAACTAAATTCTATGATAATATATTTTTTCAATCCAATTTTCAATTTATTTATTAAACAAATGTCACTTTGTTTACATTCCTAAATATTTATAAGCACACAATATTGTTACTTCAAAAATTTATTTTTGAAAAAAATATTTCTATATATTTTTAATTTTATTTCTATCAATATTTCTAGAATATTTTTTTTTTCAATTCGTGAATATTTCATTTAAAATATTGATTATACACAACTAACAAATTTCAACTATATAAAAAACTTTCCAATCATTTTGTTTTACAAATTTTTCTTTCCTCTTCTTATTCATAAATTTTACTTATTTACATATTTTTTTTAAAAATTATATCTCCTTAAATACATGTACTTTAAATTCATTATTTACGGAATTTTTTTTCCTATAAATTTATATGTTACGTACAGTTATTTTTTGAAAGTAATATATTTTTGAATAACTAATAAATTTAATTATATCACATACATTTCATTATTTTCTTACGATCCTTTATTCTTTTTCCACAAAATTTTTCTTGCTTAAAAATTTTATTTATTTTTTAAATATATTTATTTTTAAATATTTCTTATCTAATTTTTTATTTCTCTAAATAATTAAATAATACACACTTATTAAATATAATTAATTTTTCTTATTACTTTTAAATTAATTTTAATATTTCTTCCAAATAACTGTTTTCAATTAATTATTTTACAATTTTCCGCAGAATTTTCCCTTCATATTATTTAATAAATCAAAACGCCAAAAAAAGTTTAAAAAACATATCAAAATTCGATCGAAAATCGAATTTCGATTGGTTTTCCAGTGCCAGATAAGGTAATGCAATGTCAGAATTTTCTCGAAAAAAAATTCTGACCTAGATAAAAAATCATTCTATCTATAGTACACAATGTGTCATGTGGGGAAAAAACGAAACCATGCTATGTCAGAATAAATTTCATATATGAAAGTAATTTGAGAATAAAAACAAAGAAATTCTTTTGCATCTTTACCTTCATATTCAAACATGTTTTTGGGTGGCTTGAAACGATAACACAGATATGCTAAAGTGATAAACGATATTATAATGTCGGATTTTATCACTAGTAGAAAAATAACCTTCGTCGTCGGTTTTAAGAGGCTTTTTTCGTCGGTTTTCGACCCAACGTTGACCCAGGAAACGTTGAATCAGACGTCGGTTTAATAGCCGACGTGGTGATTAAACTCACTACGTCGGTTAAGCAAACTAAACCGACGTGGTGATTAATATTATAATTATTTTAAGGAGTTGCACCACGTTGGTTTTGTCCCAAAAACGACGTGGTGAAGAGAAAACTCACGTCAGTTTTGGGAACCCAACCGACGTGGGTTTTCTCTTCACCACGTCGTTTTTAGGACAAAACCGACGTGGTGATTGCTTTTTGACATTTTTGTCTCCTATCTGAAGATTAAACCCTTCCGAATTATCGGGATTTTCCTCAATATCATTTATTATTTTCGAGAGATTGTTTTTGTCCTTTTTCTTGCCTTTTCCACTTGGTAGTAGAGAAGAATCTGAATGTTTGGAACCAAAACCTTTCAAATCTGTCTTCTTTGAAGTTTTGCGTGAAAATGTACGTGATAGTTGCGATTGTAGTCCTACTGCATGCTTTTTAGCAATATCTTTCGCAGATTTCCATTTTTCACGGGCTTGGGATTCTCTTACACTTTGAGCAGCCCTTTCTCGTGTACTTGCTTGTCTTCTTTCTCGAGTTGCAAGAACTTGATCAGAACAATTGTATATGATAATAAGCAGAAAACACAAGCCAGCCTGTGTTAGAAAGTTAAGAGTTAGTTCTACTGGATCATGATGGACCTGTAACCTAAACGTGTTAAAAATTGCATCTAGAAATTTTGAATTCTGTAACACTCTTCATTGCCTCTAACATGACATAAAGTTACCTTTAAAAATGAAAAAGAAAGAAAAGGAAGGATAAACTCTAGCATTAAAAATATGCTTAGGAGAGGATATATAAGTTAACCTATTTCAGGCAAAATAAATCCCCTATGCAAAAGAGGTGCATCATACAACTAGAAAATAAAAAGAACAAATATCATTTTAAAATAAAACTAGAACCAAAATCATGGTTCACACTACATAATGACATTGTTGTATGTATTAGTTACATAACTTATGTACAAGTAGTGGTTTTTAAAACGAAAATGTGTAAATATTACTCACAAAAATCAAGACACCATATGCAGTAATATTTTGATTCGCTGACTTAGGCTCACAAGTTGCCAATTTGAAACACCCTGTAGAAGTTAGAGAGGAAGAGATATTCATCAGAGTTATTTCATGCCACATAGATCACCTTTCACAGAGTTAACATAGTAACTGTCAAGTGAATAATAGATACATCGAGCTATATCAAAAGATTAAGAGTAATATTGTTAACATGTTTGTCAATTCCTTTATTTGAGAAGACTTAATACTTGACACAACTAATAACTCACCTGCATTCACATTGTACAGATTTCCTAAACTTTAGAATAGAGAATGAGAATGACCACAAAAACAAGTGATTACTAGTAAAATCAACTTAAAAAGATCAAATAATTATTGGACTTGGACAACTTACGCTCTGGAGAAGTAGAACCTGTTCTGCAATAATACCTATAATTCATATATAAAAGTAGTTTAGAATATACAAATGACGTGAGAAATAATAATAACTAAAACAAGTGCTTTATTCTAGACTAAGTAAAAGCATATAGTAATATTATAAGCAGTGAGAAACTAGAAGTTTAGGTATAGATATTAATACCCCTTATTGCAAGGATTTTTTACGATTGTAGAGGGACAAAAAGACCCTGATGAGCAGAATACCTCACTGCTACTCGTAATATCTGCCCAAATATCTGCCCCACCACAAGTATGGCTTGGCTTTCCAGGAGGAAGCTGATAACGGTATCTGCATATTGATTCTGTTGATAAATATTAAAGTGTGCTAAAAACAAGAATGTAGAATGAGTAGAACTAAAAGGGAAGGACTTACGGTTCACATACTCCACTAGTTTTATTGAGTTGTGCAAGAGGACAATAAGCGCCCAATGGGCAAGCTTCAGTAGAAAAACAAAAATATGCAACAAATGAATTAAATTAGAACATCCAAACACATTCACATGATAACATATATACAATTTTCTTTGGTTTGAAGTTATCAAAAACCCACGTCCGTTTCTCCTATATTAAATTATACACAAAGGTCATTTAAGCATTCTAATCATACAAGCATTTCAATTATAGAACAATGCTCAAATAAATTATAAAACATAGATGAAACATTCAACATATAGTTAAACATTCTCCAAAAACATACATCAAACATTCTCCCAAAACATTCTAATTTGAACAAGCATTCTAATGATATAGATAAACATTCAACACATATTGTTCTTCCATTTCAAAGAAGATAAAAACACACCTCTTGTAGCGTAGTGGTGATGCCAAAACCGAACCCACAATAGTGATGCGAAAACCAACAACACAAACAAACCCAAATCGGCCAAACGAACCTTACCAAAACCACAAAGCACAAACAAATGCTCAATACAATAACAATATCGGTAAAAGCAAAAGAAAATGGAAGAGAAAGAATGGCGCACAGCTTCAAACCAAACGAAGCACTAATGGACTTGAAATCGAAAATAGAACCATTCAAATCGAAGCTCTCGAAAATGCAAATAAGAGGAAGCAAAATGGAGTAGAATGAGGTGCAAATGGAGGTCGAAAAGTGCAGGAGAAGACGCCGGAACAGTGCTTGGAAGAATACGCGCGCAGCGGAGAAGAAGAAAAGTGAAGAAAAAAAAGGCGCGTTTGAAATAAAATAGAAGCACCACGTCGGTTCTGGACTCCCAACCGACATGGTGCATGCCCTGAAATTTAAAAAAAATTACTGTTAACACACCACGTTGGTTGCAAAACCTAGAACCGACATGGTGTGTGCCCTAATTTCACCTATTTTCCCCAATTTTTCTCAATTTGTCATACAGCATGCACCACGTCAGTTATGAGGCCTTAGCCGACGTAGTGGACAACAATCCCACGTCGGTGATGACCTCTTAACCGACGTGGGATTCACGCGCCTCCTACAACTTTTAAAAATTTGATTTTTTTTTATAAATAGGTCAATGCCGGTTTGTTCCAACCTCGACGTGGGATTGTTCATTTATTTACAAAAATGTCACCGCGTTTCTGACTACATTGTTTACCTCTTTAACCGTTATAAAAAGGAGACATTAAAGCCTATTTTTCTACTAGTGTATGGGCTATGCACAAATTTGAGGTTTTTTTAATAATATTAATGTAAAGGTATCACGTAAAAGTGTGCTCAACTTTGATATTGGATGTTTAAAATACTTTTTTTTTAAGTAACCTTTGATTTGATTTTGCTGTCAATGGAATAAACATGATCTTATTTTTATTTTTTCATTTTTAATTTAGTGATTAATTTGCTTATTCTCTTTCTAAGCTACTTCAACTTGTTAGTCAAATTGTTTTTTCTCTTTCCAAGAACAATTTGATTGGTAAGTTTAAAGATGTCCAAGAAGAAAAGAGTTGACCCACAAGTTAAACAGAAGAAAACAAAAATAATTACTACACCATCCATTGACTACAGAATCCAAGAAAAGAATGCTTAGATAAAAGTAAAAATTATTTTGAACATTCAATAATATTTTTTAATAAGAATATAAGTAAAAATATCAATTTAAAACATACTTAAAACTTAATTAATTATTTTTAATTGATTTTTTTAATTTAAATTACTATCATTTTCATACTAATTTAATCTATATTTGGATGAATTTTGAGAAGTGTAGTAGGTATTGTATAGATGAGGTAATAGGAATGTGAGTTTATAGGGAAACGGCGTGGGATACTTAAATTTGTGCTGACTCTCAGCTCCTATTCCTATGCTTCCGCTGACACTAACACCACTACTTTTCTTCTTCTTCTTCAATGCTCCTTTCACCTTGCTAAAACTTATATAAATAGAAATCAAAATCATTTAATTTCAAATAAAGTATTTTATAATTGTAGTTAGCCTAAAATTGTTCTAGTTTAATACAAGATATAAATATAACTTATTGTTTGTTGACTTATTTTATGAAAATTAATGTGAATTAAAATTTGTCGAACATCATTATTTTTGCATAAAAAATAACTGAAAAGAGTTATTTTTTTTTACCAGAGATGGTAACTCGGTTTCTACTTTCATTTGTATAAATTATTTCGTATAATGCAAAATTTTTATTCAATCAACCGATTCAAAATCGTGTTTACTATCGTTTTTAAGAAAATTATCATCTAAGTCAATAAAAAATTTGCAATTGAAATTAACCACGTTATTTTTAAATATATAAATTCCTCAAATCTTACTTTTGATGAAGTGATGATTATCAAGTCATCGTCTGGATTAATGAAACTTGCATAACAAAATCAACGCCTCCATAAAAATTACAAACGCAACGGAATGGCTTATTAGTCTACTACTTTACGGCTTGCATTCAAACTTTGAACTTATGTAGAAAACTTAAATGTAACAATTTGATATGAAAAATATGCTCTTAAAATTGCTGGACGAAATGAACGATTTAGTTTTCGTTGAAAAAAATTAGTTTATCGTAAATAATTAATAAAGATTTATACACATCATGCAAGTTGGCTAATAAACAATTTTTCAGTTTTTCCTTACACTTGGCTTGACTTTGTTTTCATCAAATACCAAATTGAATCATTGACAACAAGAAGAAACTAAGCATGACAATAGCGCATGATAAGATAAAGCAGCAAGCTCACAAATGCAGAAGCAACATAACATTTGAGATTACTGATACAGTGTATGTATGTGAAGTTAAATCCTTATACAAAAATCTCTTTGGCTTTTAGAAATATTATTAAGAAAACAAGATTGGAGTAGTAACCCATAAGGTATAGCTTCCTGCTAACTCTAAAGTCCATAATGTGTTTCATGTTTCTAAACTAAAAAAACATGTAAGAGAAGTTGTGACATCAAGTTATATTCTAAAGGATGATACAAGTGTCATTGCATATAAGGAACCAGAATCAATTCTTGATCACATCATTGTGAAGCGAAACAATAAAATTGTTACTAAGGACTTAAGCAGACGGAAGCATCAATTTCCCGAATAAGTTATTTGAGAGTTCTTCTACGACTTCAAGATAAAGTATGTAGAATTTAATTCTTGAGGACAAAGATTTGTTAAGAAACGGTATTTGATACAGGACTTTGTATAGTTAGAAATATGTTATTTTTGTTTTATTAATTATGTTGTAGTTATTGGAAACAATTGTTAATTCCTAGCTTTGACTAAGAAAGGCAAGTCTGAACATGACATTCAGACTAAATTGTAAACAATTTTGAGTTATTATTTAAAAAAAAATTAAATTCCATTCTTTCATTGGAGTCCCTAATTTCTTCAATTCATTAAGAATAGTTCTTTTACATAAATTAAGAAAATTGAAAACAAAATGGAGATTAAAGAAAAAGACATATACAAAGAATTGACCAAAGAGAAAGAAACACATAAATAGGAACAAAAAACAACAAACATACTTAAAAGAACAAAATTAATAATTTGCAAACAACGACTCCATATTACATTACTTGGTGAAGAGGTAATTGGATTTGGAGCTACTCACGTTGTCTTAGGACAAATCAAACTAGGATTTTCAAAACTTCGAAATCAACTTACGAAGAAAATTTGCAAGTAGATTTAGAAAAGAGGAAACAACGACTTTGATCAATATGAACAAATATTTGCAAACACATATGAGGACAAAGAAATAGGGGAAACTGGAATTGGAGTTCTTAGGATTACAGTGGTGATGACAAGAAAGGATAATATTTTAGCTCGACAATGGCTTCTTTCACGTTAGGGTTACAATGATGAGTGCTTTAGATGGTTACATATTCAATATTCTGGCTTGACAATGGCTTGATAATGTTTTCCAAAATTTACAGAACCCATTAACATGTTTTGTAAATTTAACTTTTTAATTATTATTTTATCTTAATGTGTATCTAAAATTCATATGTAAAGATGTCTTATTTACATACAAATAGAATTAATAGTACATATGAATTATTTTAATAAAAAAATTTGCAATGCTAATGCACCAAACTCACATACAAATAATTTTTATGGACACTTGTCACCAATTCAATATAGTGTTACCTACGAAAAAACCAATACGTATGGAGATCAATTCGTACCTAATATCCATATGTATATTGTAATTTATATAATTTATATAAGAATTCATGTAGGTAAATATCAATAAGCAACTATCAAATTTCTTATAGTGTAAGGTAAGTAGGTAAAGCATCATAGGTTTATAGATTAGTTGTGTCAAAAATACTTTTATTGTGAGTATGAGTACACGCTACTTAAAATTTAACAAATTGAGCAATATATGAGTGATAAAGACTTATATACATACTCTCTTAGGAAAGTGAGTTGATAGTGTTAGTTTTCTTGTATGTTGGCTAATGATCCATTTATGATTATCTCTAAGTATTTCCTCTTCAAATTGTACAATTATTAAGAAGTTTAAGTAGTGAGTTAATAGGAGTGTGTAAATCCATTTTTTTTAATACATGAATAATTTTTTAGAAAAATCTTATGCATGTTTTATGAGTAGATTAGTAAAAAAAAAAATGCTATATATATTATCAAGGTGGAAATTAATTTAAAAACATATTCATAAAACAAATACTACATAAGTCAAATTCAAACTTAATATTTTTTTCATCAAGTCAAGCTAAAACTTTTAACTAAACTTAATTGAATAGATGAGTCAAGCTTAAACAATTATTATACAAGCCAAGTCCACGCTTCAAAAGCTCAGTTTGACTCCATTGTAGTCATTTATGCACTCCATCAACAAATCAAAGCATTTCGAAGTTGATTATACTACTTCATGTACCATCAATACAAAATCAGATTTTTCAAAATGTTTATATTCAAATTCATGGTCAACTAGTTAATGCACTTGCCAAGATGTTATCGAACATTCAATTTCTTTGTTTAATATCCAAGTCTGGACTAACCAATGCACTTGACCCATTTCGAGGGGAAGTATGAAAGTATCGAAGGAAAATAAAATTTTCTTATTTTGTGCTATCAAACAGTAAATATTGAAGAACAGTAGAAAAATAGAGAGAAAAAATATTTACCGTTATATTAAGTAATATCAAACATATTCGTTAGTGTAAATAAGTTTTATTTTAGGTAACAAGTATGCTTATAATGCTGTAAACTGTATCAGACAAAAATAATATAATTTTTTATTAATTGATTTTATATAGATAACGTTAGGATTAAGGTAATGTATTCGTTAAATAATAAGAAGTTATCAAATTTTAGTTATATTCAAGAAAAGAAATGAAAAAGTATGATTTGAAAATGGAGGTAGTTCGTACTAGTTTTGAAGAGGTGAAAACTGTGACCTTTTTTCTAAGTAAGTTGGTTGGAATAATAAATAGCATTGGTACGTAAAAGAATGGGTGATTTTGTTGTTTGAGACGTGTTTGGTTTTGTTGATACAATAAGTCTTCTGCGTAATTAAGTTGCCAGCATGCATTGGAACTTATCAAACGGCATTCAAACCCCGTGGACTACGGATGGTCAGACCAAACTTATATATATATATTACCTTTTCCATTTTCAAATATTTTATAGTTCTGCATTATTTATTGATTTTTGCTCCTTTTAACATTTCTTCTAGATATTTAAGATATATATAATTCACAAAAAGATACCATTTTATCTATTTTTAACAAACAATTAATATAATCGGATTTTTTTGAAAAGGAAGTATCTGATGGTACACCTTAAGCCCTTTTCTCTAATCAGGACTAATTTGACATTTTATGAGTAAATAAAATTATAATAATAACATTTAGACTATTTAAAATGTATAAAAGTATATTTAAGAGTGTTAACAAACTTATCCGTTTTATATTTATCTAATATTTTAAAGAAAAATAAAAGTTAATTAAGACTAAAGCTATCTTGAAAGTTGTTTTCTAACACATTGAGAAGTAAAATAAAACACTACTAGTGATAAGATCATATTAATTAGAGGATGATACATTTTTACAAATAAATACATAAATTATATTTGTTTTATTATGTTATTATTCTTTCTTTGAAAACATTGAACTACGATATGATATAATTAATGAGCTCTTATGGTAATAATAATGAGTAATTATAATGTTTTTTACTGTATTACAAATAAGAAAATGACTATTTAACCAGTACAACTGAATGATTAGAAAGATGATTCTTTTATATAACAAATTTGACACTTTAAAATATTAAAGTTTTAAAATTTGTATTGCAAATTACTTACCCCGGGATTTTAAAAAATGAATACGAAAATAAACGAATTAATTGTATTTTAAAAAAATTTTGTCTCCTCAACCTTGGGTCCTTGGTCATTTCACCTTTGACCTAGGCACAAGTCCTCTCTGTTTCCGATGTTCCTGCCAAAAATTTCCGTATATTATCTATGCACTTTTAAGTTTAAGTAAAATTTAGAAGAAAAAAACATGTAAGAGATAAAGACAATGTTAAGAAATGTGGATTATGTATCAAAAACTATAAAGTATGATAAAAAAAAAAGTTTATATTTTCAATAATAATAGTTTTTATTATAAAAAATTTTTTAAAAAATAAGACTTTTGTTCTGGGCATGCAAATAGATTATTCGAACCAATAATTATAACTTATTTGATGGAAAAAATATGTTTTTTTGTGTCTTGGGGATTTTCGCTTTTAGATTTTACATAAAAATTTTGTCGGTTATTTTTTTTCTATTAACGTTTTTAGTCCTTATTATAAGTATCATTGTTAAATGATGATGTAGCATTAATACAACTTACCACTTGGACTAAAAATCACAACTTATCCTTTTGTAGCCCGACCTTGACCAATGCATTTTTTGACCAACCTTGACTTGAACATTTTTTCCCTCTCTCACCCGGCTTTGGCCTAACCCTTTTTAGGTCATATATAATTAACTACATTTAAATTATATACATTGTTACTTTATGTTACCCAATGCAAGTGTCATTGGAAAATCTTTGTTATATGTACCAGATATAATGTTGGTATCTGGTTTTGTTATTTGCATAAGAACTACTCCACAGGTATATGAAAAACCTAAGGCAGAGCTAAATTTTAGTTTGTAACACACTTTTTGTTTGCTCTATTATGAATTTTAACATTCTAGTTTCTTCTTATTCGGGTTGTTTGTAATGTTTTGGACGGTAAGTACATCACAAAATTTTCATTGGACTACTCCAAGATTAGCATTTTACACTCTTTCAATCCCTAAAAGCACATTTTATTAGTATTTATAACAATTTGGTGATATAGTTAATTTTCATATTCATTGTAGTGTCGTAAACAAAATATCAGTTAAAAGTGTATGAATTATGTGTTGCATTGGGTGTCCACTATAGTTTCAGTAGGTATAAAGGTCCTAGCAGCAGGTAATATAATTTCTTTACTTTAAAATGTAACATAATTATAGTTTGTATCACTCATATAAACACTATCCAAGAAGGTAGGACATGATTTGACAACATAGTTCTTAGAAGTTAGAAGCAGATGATAATTATTGTTGGTAGCTTAGAATTGCCGTTAACAAGTAGAAAAATATCGAATAAAAAGTGAAGGAAAAGAAAGAAAGAGAGACATTAGAATAAAAAGTTGAAATTGCATGAATGATAGAGGTGAAAATTGAAGCTACTGGGGTGAAGAGAAGCTTAAAATGAAAGTTAAAAAGAGAGAGAGTGTGGTTTTAGGTTGTATTGTGTAGTTGTGTGGCCGTGCGGGTATGCGATCGTACAAGAGAGTTTGAAAGTAGGGGTTGGAAAAGGCTAAAAATAATAAGGTAATCATGAAAGAATCGCATTAAAGCAAACCAGTTTTGTCTTCTTCTCTGTGTTTCTTTGACTCGATGGGAGGCAACGGCCGGTAGCAGGTAAGAGGTCGGTTGGTCACCGGCATCACCAGGTCACTAGCATAGGAAATCAAACATTTTTCCTGCTTTTTTAACTCCACCAAACTCTGCATTATGCATTTATCTTATTTTTTTATTATGATTCTATAGTAATTACAAATAGTAGGGACGCAGGGGCCTCTCCTCAATCTCAGTCTTAGTCAGACCTTTTGTGGGGTGGTGGTGCTCTTGTCTCCTCAAGTGAATTGGTAATGGTATAATATAATGCATTGGTTAAAGACATTGTCTTTTTTTTTTTTTTTTTTTTAAGAATTTTATCTTTGACCACAACAGTTAATTTAAGAGCCCTTTTGCACAGGCTAATTTGGGAACAAAAAACATCTGAAAGGGTAACTAAAAAGCGCCATTAGTGTAGTGTGAGTCAGTCTTTTCTCTCTCTCTCTCTCTTGGCGGTCCTATATATAAGAAGCTATAAGCAGGTTAGGGTTTTCAGAATGAGGAGGACAAACAGCAAACGTTGAGTTGAGTTGAGATGGGTTAGTACTGTGTTGAGGGGAATGTTGGCTGGCTCGAGGCTTTTCACATAGGAGGTTCTCACTGGCAAGAACTATAAGGCTTCGGACCAGGCTTCATTCCCCTCAAAACTTGTTTGTTTCTTGTGTTTTGGGGGAGTCCTATGTTCTTGGATTTGGTTTCATCATGTGCCAACTTCAAACAGAAGGTGGTAATGGTATAAATTATATGTATGTGTTTGGTTACAAGAGTTTAAGGTTGCCTTGCAAAGGTTAGGTTGAGAGGAATGTTGTCTGGCTCGAGGTCATTGAGGAGAATATGTGTATATATACTGATATATGTGAAGTGTTTCAGTTTTCAGGGTAAATTAATGGAAATTAATTTATACCCTAAATGATTCTCGGACCAGGCTTCATTCCCCCCAGCCAACATTTGCTACACACCACAGCTTCTTAATCTGCCCTTGTTTAAGAAGATCCTTATCTTCAAGGGATTGGTAAGCCTTCTGCTGCAATTCTTCAGTGGTTTTCATTAGTACATGTCCTAACTATATACGTATATATATGCTGCTTTCTAGAGTCTTTAATTTACTGTTAATTCTTTCGAGATTAGAGACTTCCCAGATTTAAGGTTACATGGAGTGTTTTTTTATAGTTTCTTGTATGAAGATGTATATACTATGGCTAATCTAGGCTTTTACTTTCTAGCCTTGTCTCCATTTCAGAGGGAGTGAGTGACCTCACATGATGGTTTCTTCCAAGTTTCAAGCTTGAAAGGTGCTACACTCAAATGAGGTCATATGTATTTTTTATTTTTTAGTTTATTTAACTTTTTGACATGATTGAATGTTTAATATTTTTCCTTTGAATGAGAAAAATACAAGGGAAAAAAAAAGTTACCCAGTTTTCAGCTGTATATACGATGCACAAGTAGCTGAGTGATGAAGGCATTAACATCTCTACTCCCATTGAATCTGGCCCTTCTCTCTCGATCTCTGGGAGAGAGAAAGATGATAGAGACATGCATGCTTCAGCGTCACCAACGCCAAGTCCAAGTCTCTCTAGTTTTCTGCAATATTAATTTAAGATTATAGCTTTTGACAGATGCGTGAACATGAAATGGAATGCATTATATTATTGTTATTATTAATATCATTTTTATTATTTGAATAAATTGGCTAATCAGTCCGGGCTCGAATGTTCATTTCTCTGGACAAGAAAGGTGAAAGCATGTACAGTGAAAACCTATCAGATGTGAAATTTTTTCTTCCTTGCTTTATCTGCAGTACTCTGTCTCTAGGTCTTTCTAGGGTTTCAAACTACAAAATCCCTCCCTCTTCTGAAGTCCTTTCAGCTTTTTTTGAATTAACCCCATTTCAGACTGGTGAGTGAAAATTATAGGGAAGGGAACCTCTCAATTTACTGGGCAAAAAAGGGCATCATTTTCATGAATCTGAATCAAAATTGTACTACAGGTAAATCAACAGTTACCCAGTAAAATTCATTGCAGTAAAAAATCTACAGGGCAAATTTCATAATTTAACTCATTAATTCAAACATATTTTTGTTTAGTTTGATAAGAAACAATCAATACATTTTCTTGGTCCTGAATGCGAAACATGCATTTATTCTTAGGGTTCTTTATTATTTTTTTTATAAAACTCTATTATACATTAACTGACTTATTAACACTACAAATTACATTTATTGGCGCAATAAACAATATACTATAATGATATTAAGAACAGACATTACATACAAATCATTTACATTTTATGAATAACTTGAGCAATTTCCTCAAAAGAAATCATACATTACAAGCTTGCTCGAAATCTGGAATGACACGTACATTGAAGAAGGGTTGAGAAATGATAATTAAAATGATTTGCAGTTGATATAGGTTTTGAAACGTAGCTGTTGAATTTATTGAATTTGTTGTGTAGTGAAATGGCAGGCAGGAGTAGTACTGGTAGTGCTAATAAAGGCATGGTAAGCATAGGTTGGTGGAGTTGTGTTGATGAAATAGAATGGATATAGAGAGAAGAGATGTGCTGGAACAGTTAACGAGAAAGAGAAGTGATGACAAGAGGAAGCTAGGTATGGATTCTGTGTGCGTGACTCTTTCTAGAGAACAGATACAAGTTTCCATTATGATGACGAGGCAGATATGTATGTGTAAGCTGATGCAAACTAAACATGGAAAAAGAGAAATTAATAGTGCTGCTGCTATTGCTTCTCCATGGATCTTTCTCTTCTTTTTCTCTTGTTATGTTGTATGCAATGTATGGATATGTACGTGTATGTGTTTTAGTGTAACGTATTTATGGGGCTTTTAAAGTTGTTGAAAGTTCAGAAACCATGTTTGGGAAAGGTCGATGGGATCAGTAAAATCAGCTTCCAAAGCTCCTCCTCCTTTCTGTGATAGTAATGCAGATTTTTAAATTGAAAGAAGATGAAGAAAGAGAGAGTGTGAGACAGAGAAGTAAATGACGACTATCTGACGTTTATTGGGAAATGAAACAGAGAGAAAGAAAGAGCACAGAGACAGAGGTACCCGGGGAACCTTTCATGGCCAACTTGGTCTCTTTAAAGAGGGGAAACAACTGCCAAACTTTATTGTTCACAGTTTCATCATCAATTTATTATCACCACTACCCACCTAGGTACCATTTTACATTTTTTCAACACACTTCTTGTTAATTCAAAAAGGAATAACTTTTATTAGAATAAGATATTATTAATGTACCATCATAGTCTATCCATTCTTAATACTACTATATGCTAGGGTTTGGGTTCCCAGGTCACCAGCTTAATATGTACACCATTAACAATGTGAGTTTTTAGTCTATACAATGTGAGTTATCTTCAAAACATCCTAAGATATTGATATAATTCACATAGAGTTGATAAAATTTAGTTGAAATTTGATGCAAGTCTTTAGACTTTACTCCTAATGTAAACGGACTCTAACACCATGTGTGTTTGTGTATAAATCTTTTCTTGTTGTGTCTTAGGTAATTGGGATTAGTTACTTTTGCCCCACAATTTTGATGGATGAGAAACTTGACAGCCAAACTTACAAGAGTAGAAGGTAGAGACAAACTACCTTCTATTTTATCGAAAGTGATTAATTTTATCGAAATCTCTTGGTGACATTCTATTTTGAAAACAATAATGGAGTAGAAATGAGCATGGCTTTTATAGCATAAAATGAAAAAATACTCCCTAGAATGAAGAAAAATACATTGTTCATAATATTTTTCCTGCATTAACCCTCTTTTCAATGATTTTGTGTGTCTTGAACCAATTATGTCATAAGCATAATTAAGTGCATGCATAACTAATTAAGCTTATTTACAAGGATCATTAATTATGTTATAACATAACCATTTATGTAACTATATCTAGTTGTATTTATGACTAAACAATTATGATTTTGATTTAAGTGGTTAAGTAATATAAATTGATTCTGAAATATCATATCTATATATATATATAAGTAAATTTGTTATTTAAAAATTACATGAATATGTAAACGTTTTGTGATAATTATAAATAAAAAAGTGATTTATTTTATTTTCCAAGCAAACAAAATTATATATTTATCTTCTCTTCTATTTGCTTTCAACCAAATAAACTTTACTTTTATTTTATTTTCTTACCTTTTTTTTCTTCTTCTTTTTTTCACCTCTACTTCCACCCAAACATAGTGTAATTTACATTATGTGTGTTCAATTGTGTTCATGATATCCTATAATTAAAATTAGTTCTTATTCTTTTGAAACTTGACCAAATGTTAACCTATGTGTCACACTTGAATCTTTCAAAACATTGAAGATTGAGGGGTTGAATAGCTCCGAGTCTTTTTGCCAACTAAAATATCTTATTTACATTTGGTTTGTGTCATAATGTTCAAGATAATTGTTGTGTAGTCCTTGATTCTCCGACACATCAATAGTTTTGGAACAACAATTTTTTGCATTATTAAGGATCATCTAATATTTATAATAGCAGTTTTTTTTTTAAGACAGATGCAAATGATTATAATTTGGGTACGTTTCTTATTTGTCTCCACAAGATTTCGAGTTACAATGAACGATGATTAGGTATATATTGCGAGCTTATTGGAGTTGTTTTTATACCATGTTGAGTTTAAATGCTTTGAAATTAAATTATATGAATCTTATATCATGCCTGTTACTAATGATAATTCAACAAAGACCTCATATGGGAATAAAATTCAAACTTGGATGAGAAACTAACACCAGCTAAGCATTTGATTTGAAGTGCATATGAATTTTGGTGGTGTAGGGATGCATATAATATAGAAAGAGTCTGAAACAGACACAAAGGGAAGATGAGAGAGAAAAGGTTCATCGGAAAGGGACATTGAGATTACTTGAGTCGCAAGCACATAAGTATGTGTGTCTTCTCAGCACAGTTTTGAGGAAGTGATGGGCCCCGTTTGTATGCATTCTTTCTTATCAATCTCATGTGCATTTTTTGCTTATGTACCATCAGTTCCCCTTCTTGTCTAACGTTCAATACCATGACTCATACAACTAGTACCTTCAACTCCTCTTTCACAATTAGTACTTTCACAATTCGTTAAACCGTATGTTACACAAACATGCAAAAAAATAATAACGAAGAATTTATAAGAACAAAGAGTAACAACATAATACAGTATTAACTAATTTCAGTTTACATCTACAATAAAAAATTTATCAAGAACAAAATATTCCAATTCAAGATTTCTGTTATAGTAAACTTTCATCTTTCGATTGGTTACCATTCTTACAAGATCTTATTTATGCACAAGAATTACTATCAAACTAGTTAATATAAAACACTCAAAACAGTTAGAGAAGACATCTCAACTATACTTCATTTTATAATTTGAAACATCAAATTAATTTGTTAAACTCTGAGATTAAACCAGAAAGTTATAACTGACACAACGTAGATAACTGATCTCTTCTAATATTATGAAGATAAACTCTCCAAAAATAAAATAAATAATTTGATCAAGTTTTATACAAATGGTTTACTGTTATAAGACAATATAAAAATCTTTTTTCAAAGATTTTTACTAAACCAATTTTCATAATAACACGACTTAGGGTAGGCTGAAATTAGAGTTTTGTTATCTCATCAATCTTTAATGAAATTCAAATTCTATTAGACTACCAAAACCAATACATAAGAATTTACATGCAAGTTTTGCTTTTATATAAATAATAATTATATTTGTTCAAAGAAACTAAAGAAAGAGAAGAGAGTGAAATGGAATATAAAATGGGTGAAGTGATGAGAAAAAAAAATAAAAGGAAAAAATAATACTTAAAATTGACAGTAGATGGTAAATTGGTAGGTACATGATCCCGAAGACATGGAAGATCTTCCATCATTTCCTCTTTCAGTTTTGTTGACTATTCGCACCACCAAAGCTTTCCAACTAGTTACTTCTTTGGGAGTGATTTCTTTTTCGATATAAAATACTTTTTACACTTAATAAATTTTCAATATGTTAATAATATTTTTATTATTTTTATTTTAAAATTTATTTATTAAATATTTTTTTTGTCTAAAGTCATTTACAAAAATAAATACGATTAAATAAAAAGTTGTTAATTTCTTTCTTTCTCGATAAATATTAACAAACTTTCTTAATAAATAATAAAAAAATCTTATAAATATTAAAAAGTATCTATATATTTTTTTCAAACAATATTGAATTAATTATCACAAACTTAAATATTTAAAAATAATATGTTAAACTGATTTTTTAAAATTAATCTTATTAAGTTATAAATATCTTAACAGTATCTAATATATTTTTTATTATTGTTAAAAAATAAATAAAATATATGAAAAAGAAGAACAATAGTTTAATACATAAATTTTAAAATAAAAATATAAGAATATTATTGAAATATTGAAAAATTTGTTAAATGGAGGAAGTATTTTGCATGCATCAAGCAACTGTCTACTTCTTTTGGCTATTTTCTTTAATTCCAAGTGTTATTATCCAATTATAAAGACTTTTATGGATTAAAATATTGAATCCTTTCTGAAAAAATTGTCACTACTACCTATTTAAAAAACGAAGCAACATAGTGGTAAATAAGTCACTGAATATAAAGGATAGTTTATTGTTGTTACAGCATACAAATACTAAATTTATGATTGAGTCAGAGATCAAATTTTAATATTAAGAATTAAAGTGTCAAACTTTGTATCAACAAAATTCAGGATAAATAGGACACTATTATTGCTATTATTGTTGTATTTCGTACTACTAATTTTAGATTTAGTGATTCCCTAACGGACCCAAACATTGGGCTTTGTGTGCAGGAAAGTTTGCTTTAGACGGCTTCATTTTGCACCTCCATAGTTTTTTTTTCACCATTAAGAACGTGAATAAACCAAAATGCCCATTGGAGTGGTTTCTATTTGTGGTTCGATCTTAACAGTATTTAGAATACAAAACTTTTTTAATATAAAACTTTGTACAATTTGAAAATATGTTTTCGATTTTATAATTTAGAAGTCATTTTTAATTTGAAATTACTTTTAGGATTATATAATTCAAAATATATTTATTTTTTTTAAAATATATTTCAAATTAGACATTCTGGAAGCTAATTCTAAAATGCATTTTATTTTCAAATCATATTTTAGATTATACAATCTAGAATGTGGAAGGTAATTTCAAAATGCATTTTGTTTTGTATGTGATATCCATCAAGAACATAATGTAGAATGCATTCAACAATTTTACTAAACTAGGGTATGTCCAGAAAACAACCTCAGAAGACTTGTGACACCTACTCCAATGAATATATTGGTCATGCTCAAGCAACATCATTAGATGTTGCATTTCAATTCTTGATCATTTGAGTGATATATTATATTTCTATTTGGCATTATATAATTACTTGATTTTTGTCACATTATCCACATTGTTCTCTTTTAAGGTTAGGAATATGTTTGTCACCTTGATTTGAATTTTCATCATGTCCAAAAGTAACCCATGTTCATCAGCTTTTAATCTCCAAGTATAAGTTTGACCAACTAATAACTCAAACAATGGATGAATATACGTCCCATATATGACCTTTAACACCCACCCTTCTCCATTGGGGACATGTTTGCCCATAATTTGAAAGGACCAACACACTTTCTTGTACCTATTAGAGTCACATTTAAGTCATGCTTGTACTTTCTATACTTAACACGTTTACAACCTAATAACCTAAATGTTTTCATTCCTTATTGTCCATTTGCTTTATCAAATCTAAATATGACAATCACCAAACCAAGGCTAAATGCAACTCCACAAACCCATTGAAGTAAATCATCTCGCATTGGAAATACCTACAAAAAAACACACAACATTGTATTATATGAGGTGTCCAAATTCTTAGACAAATAAAAGATAATCAATTTACTTCATATGTTGTGAAATGACTAACTCACTCATCTTCATCACCATCAAAGTTAACTAACTCTAATTGTTCCATATCCGACTCTAACACATGGTCTTTCATCCTTACATGCAACAATCAACTTCATTTAAGCAAATAAAACAAGCAACAAATCCAAATATAAATATACTACACAAATATATTTTAGATTGGTGAAATCTAAAATTCAAAATACATGTTCCGGATTAGCCTATTCTAAAATACAAAATTACCTTTTGGATTGAAATTCTTCAGGTGCATTCCAGAATACAAAACGTGCCTTCTGGACGGTACAATGGAAAATACAATTTATTTTCCAAATTGTACAATCTAGTATACATTTTTATATTTAGGAATGGGCTAATTCGGAAGTCAGAAACATATTCGAGATTGTACAACTAGAAAACAAATTACATTTTAGATTATACAAATCCAGAAGGCACTTTTCTATTCCCAATTGTGCAATCCATAGTACATTTTTTTACTTTTTGATTTTATAATCTAGAATTCTAACTTTCAACGAAAATAAATTCCAGATTTTGCAATATGATGATTTTCTATATTACAAAATTCGGAATACTAATCAAAATCAGGCCACCTCCACTTACTTGAGACAAAAACGTTGTCTTTAAATACCCACACCAACTCCCCACCACCATGAAAACGCCACCACCAACCACCACGGGCCTCCACCCACACCAATGACCTCTACCACCTACAACACAACACTACAAGAGTACAACTGTAGTGAAACTCTAACCGCATACCTTCATTTTCACTTGTCACCCACATGTATATTCTTTTTCCTAAGGACAATTAAGTCTTTTCTACGAAGATACTTTTAGAATATCAAATTTTATGAAGATGGAAGAAGAAGCTATGAAGATACATGAAGAAATCGTCTTTGCTTTGGCTATTGCTTCCTGCACCCCATCAAATGTTTCTTCCACCTCATCATATTTTAAAATCCCGAATCATGTCCTTGACAATTTAATATGAAAGGAGAGGTGCATTGTGGTTGACGGTGGATTAAGATGACTACGATGTCATTAGTTGTGCTTTTTTCAGACGAGTTTTTGCGGATAAGTTTGGATTGTTTTAGAAATAAAGAAAGATGACGTGGATAAGTTTTAGAATTCTTTTTTTGTTTTTTCACGTTAAGATGTGTTACATGTTTTTAAAAATCAGGTTCTTGAAGAGACTTTTAAAATTAGTATTCATAAAGTCATTTAGGGGTGTAGGATATATTCTTCAATGATTTTCTGAAAGTTAAGAAATATGTTTAGAAAAAGACATTTCAAAAGTCAAAAATGCATTCTAGAAAAGAATTTCTAGAAATTAAGAAATACGTACCGGAAAAAACTTTTCGAAAGCCAAAAATGCATTTCGAAAAGAATTTTCTAGAAGTTGAAAATAAATTCTGAAAAGAACTTTCTAAAGTGACACTTTTGTCTTACTAATGGTGCAAAAAGTAAATGATGGGACGTAGGAAGCAACTACCCTTTGCTATAAGAAAGCTCCTAATTATAGGCCAAGAGTTGGGCCTTAAATTAAAATTAACGCAATTGCTTTCTGGACCTAATCAATTGCTTCTTGCAACCCATCAATTTTAAAAAATGATAATTATGGTGTTATCAATTTTGAGAGGTGGTTGAGGTATTTTTGAAAGTATTTTATGGAATATATTTTCGGAAAGTAGATTCCAAAATATATTTTTATAATATGTTTCAAAAAATAAATTTTGGAATATATTTTCGGAAACGATTTTTCGAAAACATATTCTAGAACGATTATTCCGGAATACCTTTTCTACGTGAAATCCTATTCAGAAAACCAATTTCGAAAGGTTTTTAGAATCCTCCCAGAATGTAAAAAAAAAAAAAAAAAAAAAAAAAAAAAAAAAAAA
>Ga0209489_105495_pt1 | contig 21890 bp, 9 predicted proteins | sample SiratrowhiteBW_FD_187527 | JGI IMG/M metagenome (GOLD analysis project Ga0209489, IMG submission 187527) | Root nodule microbial communities of legume samples collected from California, USA - Siratro white BW (SPAdes) (version 2) | ecosystem: Host-associated > Plants > Roots > Nodule | place: USA...
CTGGTTACTTCTTGTGGCTCCTTTCTTTGTGTGTTTTGTTTGTTTGCCTTTAATACAATCCACACATACATTCAGATCAGTAAAATCTAAATTCGGAAGAATTTCATTCTTTACTAATCTTTCCAACCTTTCTGTGGAAATATGTCCCAAACGCTTATGCCACAAATAAACAGAACATTCATTCACTAAACCACATTTAGTGCCAACATTATGATGCAAAGTCATAAGAGTTTCAGCATATAAATTATCAAGATTCAATTTATATAAACCATCAGAAAGTGTACCAGATTCAATCATAAAAGTACTCTTATATAAACTGAAACAACCATTCCCAAACTTCAAAGAGTATCCAGCAACATCAAGTTTAGACAAAGAAATTAAATTTTTAGAGATACTAGGTACATAAAAAGTATCCAACAAGTCTAAATAAAATCCAGTGTCAACGATTAAATGATAAGTCCCGACAGCTTCCACTGGAACCTTCTCTCTATTCTCCATGAACACAAACTTTTCATTTGATTTTATGGTCCGGGTTGTAAGGAATCCCTGCATCATATTAGAAACATGAGTCGTACATCCAGAATCAATCCACCAAGTATTATGGGAAACTTCAGTTAAATTTGATTCAAAACATACATGAGCATTATGCTCACCTTTCTTTTCAAACCAAGCTTTACGTTTCAAGCAATCTTTCTGGAAATGTCCTTGCTTCTTATAGAAATGACATTTGTCATTTTTCTTCTGGATTTTTGTAGAGGACTCTGTAGTCTTTAATGGTCCTTTACTCTTTCCATGTTTCTTATAAGCTTTCTTTCCAGCCCCTTGATTATTCACATAATGAACATAGTGGTTTCCATGATTCTTAAGTCTGGTCTCCTCTTGAACTAACATACTGTGCAATTCATGCACATTCCATCTATCTTTCATGGTGTTATAGTTCATCTGAAAAGGACCATACTCAGACGGTAATGAGTTTAAAATGAACTGCACAAGAAAACTCTCATTCACTGCCATTTCGAGAGACTTAAGTCTTGCTGCAATGTTTGTCATCTCAATGACATGTTCATGCATAGTACGAGAACCATCAAATTTCATGGTGGTTAAAGTACTCATTAATGTCCCAGCAAGAGACTTATCAGTAGTATGGGAGCGCTCTTCCACAAATTTCATAAACTCAGTTGCACTTTCAATTTTGGGAAGAGCTGACTTGATGTTATTTGCTATACTCATTCGAATAAACATCAGACTAAGTCTGTTTGATCTTTCCCAGACTTTTTAATGAGTTTTCTCTTCAGTACTGCTTGCATCAGTAATAGCAGCAGGCTTTTCAACATGAAAAACCGTATCAAGATCCAACACACCTAAGTGAAATTGGACTTGTTCACTCCAATCAGAGAAATTCAACCCATTGAATATTGGAACAGACATAGCTTGTGAATGTAAAGACAAAGGAACACATACTGCAATAACACATACTTAACATTAATACTTTGAGTCATACATTAAATAAATTTCAATCAACAAATAAACATTATATGCAAACTAATGTTCTCCTTTGGGTGATACATTAATACACAAAACATAATGATGCTATAATATTAACATTATTTGCTAAGACATATGCACTAATTAGAAAAACTTACTATCTTTGGATATATAAATAAAACTAATAATGCATACTCACTACCAACAATCATGTCCATTAATTATAAGAATAACTAATCAACCTTTGGGCGATCCATAAATGTCTTATAATAATGAACTTCAATTAACCCATACATCAATTATTTATAATTTAGCATCCATTCTATAGGTAATTGAAATAAAACTATCATTAATTTGGAATTAAAATAAAACATAAAGATTTGACCACTTTGGTGATTACAAATCTATCATACAATTAATTCCAATAAACTTATCATTAATTTGAAATTAATCAAAACATAAAGATTTCACATTGATTACAAATCTATCATAAAATTAATTTCAACAAATCAATCAATTAATGTAGCGAAAAAAAAAAAAACATTAAAAACATCATTATATCAATCCTGTAAGGAACTACACCGTGGCTGTTATAACATGAATGAAGGTGCAGCCAATTGAATTACATTTGCGTAAGGTGATTCATCCAAATTCACCTAAGATGCAGTAAAATCTCCAACTTCCAGTGGGGTCCATGAAAAACTTTTTCATTACTTTATTATATCACTTTTCTCATGAAATCTTTAATGTAATTTTGTAGAAAACCAAATTCCCAGCCTAAAACAAAAATTGGCCAAGGACCGAGAGAGTGATACCGAACAGTCAAAGCAAAAGAAAGAGACGTAGATCTTACGCACAATCCTTCGTTCTCGATCCATGAGAAAATGCAGAAATAGACAATCCCATAATTTCAAATAAAACAAAACGCACATATGTAATATGTGCTCATAATTTTCCTTCTATTGTAAACTTTTCAAATTTAAGGTTGTAAACTTTTCAAATTTAAGGTTTATCAAAATTGGGAAAAAATTATAATAGAAAATCATAAATTCAATCAACCATGTGCTCTAATATCACATGTTAAATTAAAATATAATGAGAATAACTAATCATAAACATTCCACAAAATCATCAGAATCTATGATTCTCACATATAGGATAATAAGAGAGACTTACCTTGATCCATGAGAGATCTTCTTTCTTTGACTTATCTCTTCTCTTTATTTCCCTTTCACCCAATCTATCTCTTTCAGTCACTTTAATTTCCACACACGTTATTGATGGTTAACTCTAAAGAACGCTTATACTGTAGAAACAAAAAACCCTATGTTCTTTATAAAACCAATATCCATCATATATGTTACCTATCAATTATTTATTAAGTAAATCACTTCTTATAATTACCAAAATATTCTTTTAGTTTTATTAAATCACATACATACTCATAATAATATTTCACATGAGTCACATTATAGAATATCACATTATAGAATAATTTATTTATTTATTCTAACATTATCTAGTCTCTCTTCAATTGCATTTGGATGTTCACGCCCTCTCAACCACGTATATGGTACCTTTTTATAAAGATAACTCAAAATCAGATTGTTTGTAGATTTTACGATATTGTCCCTAGGTTTGTTGTTGTATCGTCTAGAAACGATGCACTATCACCTCCCTAAGCCCGTTGAAAAATCATTACACCACTCTCCCCAATTTAACCCTTTTCGAAATAAGGTTATTGAAATCTCCAACGATAAGGGATATTGGAATTGAAATTAAGATAGGAGAAATATTCCCAGCCACATGTAGAAGTTTTTGGTATATCATATTTGTGGTGGAGCAAACATTTTTTGACGTTAAAAACTCAGCCTATTGGCCTACAGATCTCCTTAAAATATATTTGAAAGCATAATATTATAGCTTGTCGAACACCCACTTGTATTCGAGACTTGAGACAGGGAAGCTATCTTTTCATTTCCCCTTAAGGGTAGTGCGTCCTTCTTGAGCAGCACTTCGGTCCAGTTGGGCTTGGATAATGATGGCAGCGGGGTTTACCACCATCACTTAGGGAACTTTTGTGACAATTATGTTGCGAAAAGGTGGAGAAAAAACTAAAACCTTCACTAATCTCCCATCATGGAAAAAGAGTCAATATGACTCTTCCAAGACAAAGTCTTCTCTAATGTCAACAACCTTTCCCTAATAAGGTGGCTCCTGGTATGAGAAGAATCGAAAAATTGACAATACATATTAGTATAATTAATTCTATATATAACGCTTGTTATGTTTGATTTGTGTGTGTTCAGTCTATAGCAACAAAATTTATAAAAAGATATTTAAATTAATTCTAAAATGAGAGAAAAAGACAGAAGAAATAATGAAAGTTGTTGGTACAATTGGAAATGATTTTCTCAATGGCTATTTACACACTGAAGTTTCTCAAGAAAGACAAACAAAGAATAAGATGAAAACTACTGGAAAAACCTAAAATGTAAACAAAGGGAAGATGAAAATATGAAAACCTTTGTGGCAGTAGGAGTTTGTTTGCCCTAAATGGATTGAGGAAGACCTAAAAGGCGAGTGCTCTTCAATGGAGCCCTAAAACGGGAGTGCATTAGCAAATGAAGTGTTATTTCCTGAGCTATTATGATTGCTTAACAATAATAATAAATATATGTATTAATTTAAATATACAATGTAAATATATTATATTTATCTTTATACTACATTTCAAATTATTTAAATGGAAAATATCATATAAATATCAAATTATTCTCTTTGAAACTTAGTAAGAACAATCTAAGGTGGATTTGAGGAAGCTTTAACGAAGTCAAAAAAGTCAAGCTAGATCCTTCAGAGAATGGTTGTCAAGCTTGTTGAGAAATATCGAGCGAAAGTCAATTTGTAAAAGATTCCCTAATGCTCAATTTAGTATGAGCTAGAAAAGTTCTAGAAATTTTAATATGAGTAGTAAGGAAGACAATTAAGTAAATATTTTCTGTGAGACTAAGTTTATATTTATAAGTCTTTGGGCCTAGGTTAAAGTATTTAGAGGTGGTTAAGATGAGTTGGTTATCAAGTGCTTTTCATTTGGTCAGTTACAACCCAGTTTATTACATATATCCAAGTTACTCAAAGGTACATAATATATCTTTGAATATAGTAAATTTGTATAGTACACAAGCTCTCCAAACTCGAAATTCGTGAATAAGACGAAAATGGACCAATTAAGTGGATGAACGAGCTTTAGTGTTCATTGAGTTTAGTTTAAGAAACTATTTCCAAGGTTGTATTTTCACAATCGTCTAATAGGTTGAAGCTTTGCAACCTTATCAAGGGTCAAAGTTTTCCTTAACCGAGGTTTTCTCAGTGTATATGTGTTTACATGTTATGACAAGTGGCACAAATAGGGTTGTTCCCTATACACATATATGATGAGTTTTTACTGCTAATGATCATTTGAGGCATTTGCACTCATAATGATGAGTTATTTCGTCTTATGAGGCATTACGACACTTAGATGACTAACGTTCCACTTTTCATGCCAAGTTACCCTAGGAGATGATGTTTGGGTGTCCTATTGTTTCACATTGAATGTGAAACATTTGAAATGTTTTATTCACTTTATATTCGATTGTACCCTCCTACACAATTTCACCTTCTTCTCGCTTTCCAACTTTAGTGAGATAACCTTTCTTTGTTCATCACCATTTATGGTTAGGTTTGCATTGCCCTTTAGGTACATTTCTAATGACTTCCTCTTTTACGCTTTTTTATTCTTCCAACAAAAATAGCCCTTTAGTTAGCAGAGAGGTTACTTTTATAGGAAATTAATTACCTTTAAGTTGTACTAACTCTTTCTCACCAGAGGTATATAATGAAGAATAGATTGTTTTTCTTCCCTCTTTCAGTCCGACAATTGCTACTATATTGCCATTCAGAATTGTCGTAGCTGATTCTCCTAGAATGGGTAAATGGAAAGCTCCTTTTAATGGGGTGTTTGGGTCAAATGTAGCTAAGAGGAAAAGGAAATACAATTTTCCTCCAATCCTTGACCTTGAGTTCTTCCATTTGTCCGGGGAGGTTACCATCTACCTTTCCAATTTTACATTTAAAGAGATTGTAGAAGATTTAGTTTCTTCTTTTACCATATGTTATGAGAGTATATCAAGTTTGTTGTCACTAAGGTGTGTAATGTCGAGGATAGGGTATACATTAAACCTATTATGAATGGTGAAAACTTTATTTCTGTGTACGAGTTTTTCTTTAAAGAGCTCAACGTTGTCTTTTTCCTTTCTTGTTTTGAGTGTAGGATGTTGCAGGCTATGAATGTGACGTCAACTTTACCCTGATAGATGGGTGTTCCTAAGAGCCTTACAAACATTGTGCCAATACCTTCAAATTTCTCCAACTATAAATAAATTTATGTATTTTTATTATTCGAAGAATGACTCAGAGTTTGACTGGGTATCTCTGAATGGTGCTGATCATGGTCTGCCCTTTTGTATTTATAATTCTTCTTTCAAAAACTTTAAAAGTAAATTTTTTAAGTTGAAGTGTTCCCCTGAAGATCTTAGCAAAAGACTATTTTTTCATCCCGACCAAACTCCTCGTTTTTCTCTTTACTAGCAAAGACCTGATAAGTTTCAATTAAGGTCGAGTACCTTTCAAGTGTTAAGGAGATGATAGATATTGAGATCCTTAAGAACTTACGTAGACCACTAAGCGGAAAAACTCTCCTTAGCGTGCCTCTTGCTGAGGACTCCATATCTTTCTTTTGGGTAAAATTTCCCTTTATCCATGTTGATATTTATAGTATTTTCCTCTAATTAATTTATTGTTTTTCTTGTGCAGATATCATAGAAAAGGATTTTTATTATGAAAAGCTTTGCACCAAGTTGAGGCTCCTGTCCTTGAGAAGGATCTCCCAACCAATTTTCAAAAGTTGTCAAAAAGGAAGAAGAGTGAGACTGTTGTAACCGGATAGGGATCATTGGCTATTGCTCAAAGAATGATCAATAAGACTGTTGGATCGAGCGCTTACCACTCGACCAAAAGTTATAACCATTAGTTAGCACCCAACTCTTTCTATTTAAGAGCGTAGCAGCCCAAGTGTCACGATTCGATTTTGACTTGGCCCACGTGCCCTCCGCCACAGGACAATTGATGCCACTTGCAACAATCTCCCCCTCAGCAATTATCCTACTAGGAATCAAACTCTTTGATTGTGACTCGACCCACCTAACCTCTACTACAGGATAATTGTGTAACTTACAACAATCTCCCCCTAAACAATTTCCCCATTGGGAATAGAACTCATGACCTTGGCTTTGATACCAATTATTGGATCGAGTGTTTACCACTCAGCCAAAAGCTATAGTCATTAGTCAAGGCGCAACCCTTTCTACTTAAGAGCGTAGCAGCCCAAGCGCCAGAATTCGATTTTGACTTGGCTCACCTGACCTCTAGCATAAGACAATTGATGTCACTTGCAACAAAGACAGTAGCTTTCGTAGTTCTTATTGTTGGATCCTAATGTCAAGTTAGTTCCTAGGGGCCAAGTGTTGTCAAGCGCCTCCACTTTCCTCTCTCTCCGAGGTGGGATCAATCCAAACACACCTCGACCACCATTACAACTTGGAAAGAATAAGCAAGTCTTGCCTGACTTGATAATTCGATGCAAAGAAGGTCATTTGATATGGGTTGACCATTTATTCACTTTCGTGCCTAACTCCAACTCGTTGTGGCATATCAACATGAAGGTGGATCAAGTATAGAGCTGTGGTGGTGGGTTTCCTAGTGCATACAATGTTGAAATTCTCAAGATAGTGGGTTCGACAGGGTGTTTTAGCTCTATCGAGATAATTATGGTAAGGTGTAAGGCAATCCTTCATTGTTGAAAGGGAGTTGTTACTAAGAATGCTTAAACAATGGTGAAGATTCTGGAGTTGGAAAAGAATAACCAAGAGTGGGAGAGGAAAGGTCTAGACTGGGAGAACGAAATGGCTGAGAACGATTTTGCGTTATCAACTAAATCCTTGGAAATCATGCAAGGTCAAGGAAGCATAAAAAACTTAAAGGGCAAGATGGGTTTATTGAAGAAAAGTTTGGAAGTTGTTGATGAAGTTAAGAGCAAGCTGAAAGAAGTCGAAGCTAATGCAAGTTTCCCACAAGAAGAAATAAAAAAATTATAGAAGACTCAAGAGAGCTAAAGGTGGAGAACGCCGATTTTGCTAACACTAGGTTCGAAGGATATGTTGAAGGCTTCAAAAAAGTGATACGTCAGACCTTGTTTTTCTCTCCTCCATTGATGTAGAAAAAAATGATTTTGGAAAGGATGTCATCGACGGGTAACTTATCGATGACTGAATATTATATTAAATGTATAACCATTAAGGTATGACCTTGGTATGTGTTTAAACTTATTCTAATAGTTTTGCTCTGACTAATGTGAAATAACTTAGTGACTTAGACTAATTCAAAATAATTATAACATGGATTGAGTTAGACTAATTTGAAATAACTACGACATTAAGCGACTTAGGAACCAAATTCCTTTGATCCAATTAGCCTAATGTGTTTAATTTTTTATCGGATTATTTTGATCTAACTTTGGTATCTAATGACTTTGATTTGATTTTTAGGAACCAAATTTACTTTGATCCAATTTATTATCAAGTTATTTTGATCTAATTTCTTCTTAAAAACCAAATTACTTTGATTTGATTAGGTATCAAATAACTTTGATTTGATTTCATTGTTATAATTGGATTACTTTGAAATGACTTGTGATATTGGCTGCTAAGGATTTCTTTGATTCAACCTTGTAATCACTTACTTTCAAAAAAATTAAAATGTAATGATCATCGTTCTATTTAAAACGACTTAAGAGTCAACTTTCAAAACCGAAAATTTACTAAAGAATGTGTCTCATTCAACCCTCCTTAGGAATAAAAATTAAATTAAGAAAAAAGAGTACATCTTCTATTTACAATGAAAATTTTCAGCATGAAAATTTACAATGGTTTAACTATAACACATCTTCTAATGAGAAGCAGTCAACATCCTTGGTAGGAGTTTATCATTTCATCTTTAAGCTTGTAAGCTCCATTTTGAAGGGAATCAATTGCTCAGTATGAGACATCCAAGTTGGGTGTTAGTTTTCCTTTAGTTTTGTCTTTTCGAGTTTCTCTGAGTTTGCACTATATTTGTGAAAGACACATTTCCTAACATGTGTATTATATCATTAGGTTGCTTTATTCTTTACTGCTTCTTCAAGTATTTCATGTATAAGATCGAGCTCGACTCTTAAGTTGGCATCATTGTTTCTCTCGTCAAAATTTTGCCTTTGCCTAGAAGATTCTTCTAGTTAAATAGGAATCATGTCATTTGATCCGTATGTTAATTGAAGTGGTGTTTCCTTTGTTGATGATTAAAGGGTGCAATGTATCTCCAAAGTATGTCAGGTATCTCTTATGCCTGAAGACCTTTGGCTTGACCGAGCTTTTTCTTAAGCTTATTTACACTATAAAAAATCGTGTATGTGGTGGCATTTTTTTTGTATACAGCGTCGATTATAAATGCCACTTTATACATGTGCGGCGTTTGCGAGAAACGCCATAGATCTGGCCGCCACAAAATACAAAATGGTGTTTTTGCCCAAAACGCCGCAACATGCACCATATCATGCCTTGTATAAAGCGACATTTTTTTCGATGTAATCAATGTCAATTAAAATGTCGTAATTATTTTTATTACCAACGACAATAAATGATATCTCTAAACGCCATTATGAATGTTTTAATACGACGCTTATTATGGCTATATTATAATTAATGGGGAATGATAATATGTTAGTTCTAACTATTGTAATTTTAATATTAAATAAAAAAATATGCAGTATTTTATAATTATATATCCAGTAGTATTTAATAATTTATCAGATTTCATAATCATATAAGTTACATACATATCCAATAGAAGAAAACTAAAATAACACAACTTTTGTAATAACAAAAGATCACATTAAAATATTTCATAGTGCAACATAACATAGTATATGTTCTAACAAAGTTCACAAAATATTATGTTCCAAGACACTATTACAACTTACTAAATTGTTCAAACCCACTTTCCATACGAAATACAAAAAAACATAACATATATATTTAATCTATCTTGCTGCCTCCACTTGATCCTATAATGTGATTTGGGGATGGAGCACCATTTGCAACATTTGATGCCTAAAATATTGACAGCAAAGAAAATTAAATACTGCAACAGGATGTACATGTTAATACTAAAGTAGAATTATTTGAGGCATTAACTAAACCAGGTGCCACTGCAGCAACATGTTCAGGTACATTCGACCTTGTAGCAATTAGGCAAGCAAGGAATTCATCTATTCCTTCAGAGCTGCAAGTTCAGTTTCCATCTTCACTACCTTATCCTCAACTTGTGGTGAAGGTGTACTTGACGAAGCATGATGCTTTCCAATTTTGGACATAACATCTCTTTTGGCCAAATCTTCATTTAGCTTGAAACAGAATCGTAACTTCAAATAAAACACAAGTTATTCCACATGTATTGACTAAAAATACAAGTTTATGCAAACTAGGTGCTATGAGACATTATTTAACTTGACCAAGATGTTAAACTTGACCATCCAACAAATACAGAGTAGGTGCTATATCAGAAATAGACGTTGAACCCGTAGTATGCAATTAATGTGGATGAAAACTGCAAATAAAAAAAATATTGAAGTACAAATATAAAGGTTATATCGAGTGAGAAAGTAATCTCGAGGAACAAAATAAATGAAAGAAAAAGTAAGCACTGGAAATTGATGAAATGAAAAAAAGGCGTTTGAGTACTGCCTTATTTAATGTTGAACACATCACAATTTTAATGGTTAACTATAAACATGGTTAACCAAACCCTACAATAATCAAGTTGTTTAAACTAGTAGTATGATACTCAATTCAATACATTTAACATTTATTATTTGCAAGTCACATTTAACCTTTATGCAAGAGTAAGTCACCCTTTTGGAAGCACATTTCATCAATGAAATCACAGTGACAATTTTCCAAGTGTATGATCATTGTGCTAATAACAATAATCAAGGTTTTAAATACATTCTACGACTATAGTTTCAAATCCAAGACCAAGATTTTTAGAATTTCTACAACTGCATGAGGACTGTAATTATGGCTACATCAGTTGCATTTGTTCTCAAATAAAATGGTGAAATTAAACAAACCTGTTTTATTATGCCTGAAAGGGTGTTTCTTTCTTATTGGGTTGTGCAGAAGAGAAGAGAAAGAATAAATGAAAGGTTGAGAATACTACAATGTCTTGTCCCCAATGTGTTAATTGAACTATTGGTCAACAATTGGTCAGTTTTAAAATTCTCATGTTCTTTCTTCCTAAATTGTAGGTGGATATCAACACCATGCTAGATGAAGCAGTGTAATACATTAAGTTTCTACAACTCCAAATTAAGGTAACAATTAGGAAAACCTTATTAATTAAAAAACATTTAACTATCTTTAATAGATCTTTTAGTAAAATATTGAATTATAATATTATAGACAGAAAAAAGAACATGATATTTCACAACAGCAAGATTTAAAATCGAATTATAATCTTAAAAGTTCAAATTGCCTTCACTTAAATCAACAACATTTTGTTATTTCACAGCAACAAGATTTAAAATCAGCAACATTTTGTACCGATTTCGAGCACATTTCCAATGACAACAGAAACCACTATTAGTGCTAAATTGTGGATGCCTACATCCAAGGGCGCACCAATTTCTTTTGTGTAGGGGTAAAGGAAAATAAAAGAGGAAAGATAACATTATCTGATACAGCAGCACATACAGAACAATCAAAATCAGCAACGCAAACCAAAATCCATAGCAAATTCCGACCAAGGATCCATCAACAACCAAACCAAAACTAGACCAAATCGAAACAAAAACACACCATTTCGATTCCAAAAATACAAATAACCACCGAATGCAAAATGCAAACAGACGAAGAAGAAGAAGAAGAAGAAAGCACCTGGATCGAGCTGTAAAATGGGAAAACTGTTGGGAACGAGAGAGATAGGTTCTTCGATGTTGAAAAGTGAAATTGGGGGAATTAGGATTTTGATTCAATGAAACTGAAGAGAAGTGAAATTGGGGGAATTAGGGTTTTGATTCAATGAAGAAGAAGAGAAGTGAAATTGGGGGAACGAAACATTTTGTGGAAACTTTACATTGGAGGGAACGAAAGTTTCATTGGGAAAGTTTGGGGGAACGAAAGTTTGGGTGAAAGTTTGGAACGAAACTTTGCGTTTTTGGGAATGAATACTACGTGCGCTCAAAAAATTATATTATATATAAAGCGGCTTTTCTAAATGTCATTTTTTAAACTTAAAATGTGGCATTCATTAAAATGTCGTTTTATATAGTATAATATGACACTTTTTTTGAAATGTCATATTAAAACTGCCACCACATACATCATTTTTTTGTAGTTTTAGTATGACCTTGTTTGCTGCTTTTGCCATACCATTGGTTTGAATATGTTCCATAGATGAAACTGAGTGCTTTATCGAGTTATTTTCAAGTTTTCTGAACCCTTTGTTTATGAACTAATGACCATTATCTGTGATGATACAATGTGGCATTGAAAGACATGAGTGATGTTGAACCAATCGAATTACCTAAATCAAGTTTTTAGTAATGCGATAGTATTTTTGTAGCATAGCCTCTTTTGCTTGGACACTTGCCATTTATTTGTCTTGTAACAAATTGAGAATCACTCTAGCACTTCAATTACTTTACTCTCAATTCTCATGCAAGCCATAGTTAGGTGATTAGAGCTTCGTATTCAGCTTGATTATTGGATGTATCAAAGTTTATCTAAACAACTTGCTCAAGAGTAATGTCATCGAGGCTCTCAAGGATTACCTCCACCCCACCGCATTTCTTATTTGAAAATCTATCTGTAGTAAGAGACCAACACTCATGTCTTTCTTTACGCTGAGGAGGCTCAATGAGAAAGTCTACATAAATTTTGGTTTTCATTAGGCCTCTGCTTTCAAATTTAAGTGTAAATTTGGATAAATCTACGGACCATACGATCATTCTGCCAATGAGTTTTGGTTTTTGCAACACCTGTTTGATAAGGTAATTGATATGTACAATAATGTGGAAGTTTCAGAAGTGCTATCTAAGTCTCTGTGTCGAGAATATAAGTTCTAGTCTAAGCTTCTCCATGACTTTGTATCATTCTCCATCCGGTTGAAAAGTGTGGCTGGTGAAATAAGCAAAATGTTGCTTCTTACCTTCTTCATGGACGAGTACCGATCTAAGCTCCGAGTGAGATACTGCCAAGTATAATATGAGTATGGAATATGTGGCACACTTACGAGTATTCGTAAAGAGGAAATATCCTTCTTTAGGTTTTGAAACATTTTCTCATACTTTTCGTCTCACTCAAACTTCTTTGGTCCTTTTAAAAGTGTAAAGGCTTGACCTTCTCAATCATTCTGGGGAGAAACCTTTAAAGAGTTGCAAGCTTATTGTAAAGGCGTTAGACTTCTTTCAAGTCACTCAAACTCCTCATGGTCCGGACGACTTCACACTTGTCAAGATTGACCTATATTCCCCGTTGAGTTATCACAAACCCTAAAAACTTTCTGTTGCCGAGTCCAAAAAACATTTTTTGAGGTTTAGAGACATATTATTCTCTCTAGGCTTGCTAAACACTTTTTCCAAATGAGTAGGATGATATTCTGCCTTGATTGATTTGACCATATTGTCAACGTAAACCTCCATGGTATTGTTGGTGACGTCTTCAAAGACCTTATCCATGAGGCGCTAATATTTTTTAAGGTCGCGCTAATATTTTTTAAGGTCAAATGCCATGACCTTGTAGCAGAAATTGGTTCCTTCTATCATTAAAGCAATTTTATCTTCATTGGGTGGATAGATGCTAATCTGATTCAAACCAAAATAGGCGTCAAGAAAATTTATTAACTTGTATCCCATAGTATTGTTTACAAGCCGATCTATGCTAGACGAAGGATACGTGTCTTTAGGATATGTCTTGTTCAAATCAATGTAGTCAGTGCATATCTTCCACTTTCCATTTGATTTTTTTACCATGAGTACATGAGCTAGCCATATAGTATTAAGAATTTCTCTTATGAAGTCAGCTTTCAATAGTTGACAGACCTCTTGATCAACGATTAGGCATCTTTCCTCTCTGAATTTTCTTTTCCTCTAGGCCACCAGTTTGGCTTGAGGAAAAGTTGCAAGTTTGTGACACTTAAAGTCTACATCAATAACAAGCATGTTTGTCAGGCTGTATGCGAAAAGGTAAACTAGGTTGGCTCCCATATCGACATTCAATTGGGGTGTTGGTACAAATTTAAATGACATACATTGATCACAAACTCATGATTCCCTTTACGTCGCAGAACCTTGGCCTTGACCCAAAGGTCATGCTAAGTTGGGGTTACCAAATCTATGTAACCATCACCTCAACTTAAACAATGCCTATAAGTACAAATTAACTCTACATGAGGTACTCACTCGATATTTTTTACTCTTTTAGATCTTATTGTAATATTTAAACGTTCTTACTGACTTGAGTATTAAAGAGTCTTCTGCAAATAGATTATCACTTTATTGACTCTTCACATAGTTTAGTTTCAATACAGGTAGTCTATAATCACTTCGAAAAATTTTACTACAACTCGAGTAAGAATATGTGGTTAAAATATTGCGTTATCTTTCGACTGTAACACTAACTAGTGAAACATATAAGAATTGACCCAACATCAAGATGAAAAATACTTGTTGGGAGGACTAATTAGGAGATAAATCACTATCCTTTAGGAAAAAAGAACATAATTATACAAAACATATGAAGAAAGCAATACTAACAACCATTCATATTATGAGATATATACACTTTGGTTTTGTAAAGTGGTAATAGGAAGTTCTTATGCTTACTTCAATAGAGACAGAATTTGACAATCATATTAGTTAATTTTAGAGCAATTGTTGAGTTTTTTTTTTTTTTTTTTTTTTTTTTCTTTTGTCTCGTTAATGATGGAATCTTTTATTGACAGAGGTTAGTGAATAAGAAGAAATACAAGGAGGTTGTATATAATGAAATATGTCCTATTTGTATATCTTATGCATATTTCTTTATTATGCATATTTTGTTACACAAGAAATGTACGGATTGGACTATTACTTAATATATAATATAATTTTTCTTATTGATAAAAAAATATTGATTACTTATCAAACATAAATAGTCAAATGAGTTTTCAGTTAATAAAAAAAAGTTTAAAAATGCTTAAAATAAAATTGTAAAAAATAGTCTTAGAAAATTAATGTTTTTTATGCCTGTAATACAAAATTGAAGCATTCATAATTTTGGATGTCAATAGACTACTTACAAAATTAGTGTACATTGATTAATCACTGGTTGAGATTTAATTGTATATTCATTACACACAAAAGTTGATGGAGATCTAGAGGATATTAGTATGTCCATTATCATTCTACAATATCTCTTGTGCCATGACTTCATATTTCATTAATTATGATCTAAAACACGCCTTGAAAATTATATATAAACTTGTTAATGTCATTTTTCGCGTGGCAAGTTTTAAAAGTTTAATTAACAATAAACCATGAAGATTTATTCAATTTCGCAAATCTTGCAGAGGAAGAAAGAAATCATGAAAGAAGAAGAAAAATACATTTTCCAAATCGTTTTGCTTGTTTGGGATAGCAAATCAAGTGGGAAAACGTAAAAGAAAAGGTGCGTATAGGAAGAAAATTAGTTCATTAATTAAAAAATATTACTGAAATATATATTGAAGATGTAAAAATTTGGGTATAAGTTATAAAAATATTTTTTAGTAACTTTTACAATGTTATAACTATATAATAGAGATATTTATATTTTTTATTAAAATTAAATTAAATATATAATAAAATATTGATTTATTATTATAATTACATAATAAAACCATTTTCAATTTTCATGAGTAAATTTTTAGAGGATAAAAACTAAAAAACCAATTAATGAATATAAAAACATAAAAGGTAAAAGAGAAAAAATGTAAAAACAAAGAGCAATTGCTTCCTACACCATATATATTGCTTCCTGCACTTAACCAATGCTCAATTTGTCAATAATCTCTTCATTATTTTTATTTTAAAATTTATTTATTATTTTTTTTTCTCTCATACTTAGTCACTTGTCAAGTAAAAAACTGTTAATTTTTCTCTTTCTTGATAAATATTAACAATCTTTCTTGATAAATAATAAAAAAATTTAATAAATATTAAGGAATATCTATATTTTTTTTAAATAACATTAAATTAGTTATCAAAAAACTAAATATTTAAAAATAACGTGTTAAACTGAATTTTTAAAATTAATCATATTAAATTGTAAATATCTTAACAACATCCGACATTATTTTTATTATTGTTAAAAAAAAATATGAAAGAGATATTTTTGTAAATATAAGAAGAAAAACATTATTTAATATATAAAATAACAAGGACATTATTGATATTTTAATAATTTGTTAAGTGGAGAAAGCATTTTGTATCGTGTAATGCAGTTACAAATCTAATCTCATTTATGGATGATAATAATATTAATAAATAATAACTTTTTCCAATAAAAAAAGCCTTTTTTATTTTTTTCTCATCTATTTCTTTTTAATTAAATCACATTACCTCTCGTGTTTTTTTTTTTTATATATTTTTCTCTTCCTTTTCTTTATTTTGTATTTCTTCTACCTTTTTTCGTCTTTATCAATAACGGACTACTATTTTTCTTTCTTTCATTCCTATCAAAAACTTAAAATGTTATTTTCCTCTTTTCTTTCCTTTTCCTTTTTGACTAGCCCAAAAAGCATAACATAAATCCATAGAAAGAAAAAAAAAAAAAACTATCGTGAGACAAAATTAAAAATGGAAGACAAGTGGAAGTAACCATATATATTAAGTGGGATCTTCCTATTGAGTGCTAAATCATGATCACACATGAAAATATATTAGTAGCAAACATCAAAACTCATGGAGAAATGATGAAGAGCAATTTTATGGTATGTGAGGATAAGATAAAGCATACTACATTTTGGATTTAGTGCGAAATACTGTAGTGTCAAAGACTTTGAGAAAAAAACGTGTTCTTGGTATAGATAGGTTGGACTGCAATATGGTGCCAATGGTGTAAATCAGTTTCTTCTTCACTTCTGAATTTATGCCTCCCATTGAAACTATTTCAGCATATGCAGCTGGTTCTTTATTGCCCTCAAAAGATATTGGCACTGACCCCTTCAATATCACCATCACAAACTGCACATATATAGATCAATTACTATACATTTATAAAGTTTTAACACAATGTGTTAAACTATTATGTTTATAAGTAAAACAAATTATTCTTTAACTTTCAATTATAAATTTAATATAATAGTAAATACTCAGTCAACCATGTTATAAAAGAAAATGAAATCATAAGTTGAATTATCATCACATTCAAGTAGATTTTGTTTGTAAACATTATTATGATGTAAATTTTGAACTCTAATTTAATTTTATAAAACTAGTTTATAAAGTAATATTTGCATGAATTAGTTTTATTTTAGATTTTTAATACACCAAGTCATAGTGAGACATGCATCTCTTATTTGTTTTGGATTAGTTTATGTATAGTTCGCTAAAAGTCTAATAACAGATTACATTATAAGATTATTAAACTTCGTTATGATAAATTTTAATATCATTTTAATAGATAGACTTTAAACTTGATCTAACTTTACAAAATGAGTTAAAAGATTTTTTTTTTTCAATTAACTCTTATAATGTCCAATTCCTAACAAATCACTATAATCTAAATATCCGATCCCATAATTATTGAATTCTTTTTTTTTGTCTTAATTCTTTTTATAATTAGTGGCATCTTCCATTATTTGAAGTGGTGTTTTAGGTATTGTTTTCCTTAAGTATCCCATCCATTTTTTATGTGGAGAAAGAATGATCAGATCCCATCAAACTAATAATGGTAGGGTTATTGCTGGGTCCCAAACAGATAATTAAAGTTGGTGAGTTGTGTACAATAACCATTTATAATAAATGATGAAGTTAAACTGTTGTGAGTGCAACCACTGCACAGCACAACACAACAACTACCATTCTCCCACAACCCATCTTTCTTTCTCTTTCACACTTGATTAAATTATTGGAACATATCCATGTTATTTAACTGTTTATTACAGTACTATCTTTCATTTCAGTTATCACATTTTTCATTTTATAAAAGTATTTATAATCAATTCTTATACTTGCTCAAATTTTTCGGTTTATCATCACACATTTATATTTTTTAATAAGTCTGGAATTATATTATTTTGCTAATATAAACTTAAAATAAAAAATATACAACATACTTTGATATATATATAAATTTATTTTAAATATATTGCAGGTTTTAATTTATTTAAAAATAAAGTTAATTTATAATATATAAGTAGAAGTAGTTCTAACTTTATTAAAATATTTTGAAGATTGAAAATAGGTTAATTTAAATTTATTTTATAATATGATATTAAAATTTATCTTATTAAATTTTATTAGATCTATCATATTACTTACTATTAAATTGTATCTTGAAACGAGAAAAGATACTATATAAAAGGAATAACGAAGAAGATTTAAACTTATCTTATAATAAAATATGAAAATTTAATGTTGTAATAGTTACTCGCACATTTTTTACCATGAATTTCAAAAATGTTTTTAGGATAAAAAACTTAAAGTAGTGCAAGTATAATATTATCTGGACTAAACTAAGGGAATCTCATATTTTTATGTAAAATGATTTATAACATTAATCAATAATAAATTATTCCCTCTATCCTTATTTATATAAGACATTTTCAACTAATTGGCACCCTTTTAAAAGAATTATTTAAAGTAACTGAAACTAATAGATTAATCAATATTCGCATTACCGTTCCAAAATTATCCATACCATATTTAAAATTAAAGTAATCAAGGGAGACTTTAATATCTGTAAATTATTATAATCAAGGAATTTTTATTTTGAATATTTTTTAATTTCTTTAGAAAAAAACATGCTAATTAATTAAAAATATTAAAAAAATGCATCATTCAATTATAAAACAGTCATAAAAAGAAAACTAAAATAATATCATAACCACATAGTGCTATTAATATGGTTTTTAAACTATGCAAACTTACTTTATATTATCTATCATTTAATATCCTATCTTTCTCTTATTTAATTCCTTAAAACCCATTTCATGGGCTTTCATTATCATCTTATGGATGACAATATTTGCATTATGGAGTGGTGAATATCCTATTGCATTATTTTATATCCTAGTGATCCAATTGTTCACCAATATCAAAAAAACACTAAAACATTGCACTCTGCCCTACACTTAGAGAAACCACCCAACTTGCCTGTCTTTTTCAACCAAGTTCTTTAATTGCCCATTTGGATTAGTTTATTTCATTTTCTAGAACAGTTTGTGTAAATAATATTTCCAAGTTTGACTCACCTTATTCCACTTCAATCATACACAATAATGACCAAACTTCTCTTTATCCAATTTTAACGCAGTTAAGATATTGACTACATGTAATTAATCAGTGTTAGTTTTTCACCATATCTCTCCACTATAAACAAATGGTTCGGATGGTACAGTGAGACCAAGTGAGGAGTGTGGTGGAATCATAGGATCCATTTGCAAACTATAAAACTAACTCTTAAATTAGAAAAGTGAGATCCCAATGTAAATTTTATAAGGTATTTAAGTTTTCCAAGAACAACAATTACCTTCTTCCAAAATTTTTACTATTTTCTTCTAATAACAAATTCAAATTGACCATTTTATGCCAAATCAATGGAACTTGGTAATAGTAATTTAGTATCAACCAATATTCATTCATTATCACAAAATTGTCAGACTCTCTGACCAAACTATGCAAGAGAAAAAGAAAAGGGGCAGTTTCTATCTGCAGAGCAATGAAATACTTCTGGATATTCTCAGTTAACAAGAATCTGTCAAACATGTTATTCGGATTCCTTATCCTATGTAACAGATTGAGTTGTTGAAAGTATAATAAAGCTAAAAAGTGAACAATAACAGAACTGCATCTAGATTCAAAAAGATCTGGAACTCAATCATTTCTAAAAACAGCAGAAAAATTAAAATTTGAGCCAACCCAAATGAAATTTGACACAGACTGAGAATTGGGAACAGATTAATTGGAAAAAAGGAGTGAATGGCATACCTTCTCGGGTTTGCCGATGATTGTGGAAACTGCAGTGGTGGCTTGAGAAAAGATTGGATCGATGTTGATTCCATCTAAGTTAATGTTGGTGGAGATGTAAAGGCAAGGCATATCTTATCCTATCTTTTGGCTGTGACTCTTCTTCTTCTCCTTTCTTATTGGGAAACCAAATGATAGTTTCAACCTATTGAAGTCTGAGTTTACTGCAACCCCATCTTGTATGTGCATGTATTTATATGTAAATTAATTGAGTGGAAAGTTGACTTTAACTGTTTCCACCAATTGCTTGGCCTGGACAGTGAATCACACACACCCTTTCTTTTTCATTTTTCATAAAAACATAAACAATTCATTCTCTGACTTGGTTCATTTCTGGTCTAACTTTCTTTCTCAGTTCTGCCTAACCAAAGAGTGATCTTAGATTAAATTAAGTCTCTGTAATTCAATACAATTGTTATGATTTTGAAGTTGTAGATTGTCTGTTCTCATTTATTCATACCAAGAGAAATTACAAAATATTTTTCCTTTTTTCTCCTTTACATGTTCTGTTTTATTTTTTCTAAAGAAAAAGTATTTATCTTGCTAAAACTAATTTCTCTACAAATGGGATATTTGAAACCTTATTTTGTTCTAATCAAATTATTGTATGATGTATTTTAATCAAATTATTTTAATTATATCATGGGTTTTGTTGATGATATCTTAAGAACTTAGCCCCTTACAAACAAATACCATAAACTTTAATTTTATGATAATTAGTTTTTAAATTTGATTTCTTTATGCAAATAGATCTTGAATTTCAATTTCATTTTAAATAATTTTTAAAATTTACTCCTTTCCTAAATAATTTTTAAATAGTCTCTTGTATTAAATTGGGTTTAAATTACTAATTAAGAAGAAATCTCAACTATTTATTTATTCGAGTCTCAACCATATATTCATTTTGTTTTGTATATCATCGTCTCAAAAATTAAAACATACCAAAATTTATAATTAAAAATAAAATTAATTTGATCTATTAATTAAGTTTTATCAGTTTCCCTCTCATATATTCTAATTCATATTTGTCATTGCATTTTAAATATGCAAAAGTTAGTATAGAAAAATAAAAGATAATCAATGGTTAAAATTTAAGAGAAATAATTACGGATAAAAGATAGGTCTAAAGGATAAATCGAATAGAAATTAGATCTTGAGGCGTTTATTTTGTAAAATAAATAAATCTTAAGATCAATCATTATAAAATGACTATTTGTAAGAAAAAATAAAAATAAATGACATAAAATTCAAATTTAAATTATTTGTTTACAAAATAAATTAAATTAAGGAGAATTATTTTTTTAATATTATGACAACGCATAAGTTTGATACAAATTGAACTTTTACGTAAGTCAATGTAATAATAGATTTGACTTGGAAAGTCTAACAGTGTACGTGTCACCCCAAACATATTCTAAGAACTTCCTTATAAGTGGCATCCACATATATTTTTATGTTAATTTGATGCAATTATCATAGCTTTAAACTATATTTATCTTTATTTTAGTTAATATAAGAGTGAATAAATTTTTCAATTAAAAAATTTTCTCTTTCATTTCCCTTTTCATTTGATTTTTTTTTATGGATTTTTAGACAAGACAATTTAAAGAGTACACGAACCTTATCAAAGGAAAGGTTAAAGACAAAAAAAAAAAAAAAGTTGATGTTTTTGCATAAGCAAGACATGGTTGCTTGCTTAACCTTCGTCTTAAGATCTAGAATATTTGTTTTATAAGGTTTACAAATTAAGGTATTCTAAACCAAATGATACCTTTGCATTTCAAGATTTTAAGCATATATCGGTTTTGCATACGTAACAACACTATGAAAAGAAAAACTAATTAGATGATCATGTCTCAATAACTAAAGTTGTATTTGACATTTGATGAGAATATATATAGGTAAAACTTCATAAAACGTTTACTTATTTATTCTTTTTTAGTAGGTTTTTACTACAATGAAAACATAATCACGTAATTAGTTATATATATATATATATATA
>Ga0209489_105496_pt1 | contig 21887 bp, 15 predicted proteins | sample SiratrowhiteBW_FD_187527 | JGI IMG/M metagenome (GOLD analysis project Ga0209489, IMG submission 187527) | Root nodule microbial communities of legume samples collected from California, USA - Siratro white BW (SPAdes) (version 2) | ecosystem: Host-associated > Plants > Roots > Nodule | place...
TATATATATATATATATATATTTCTGTTATTTCCCACCCACAAAACTGTTGAGAATATTATCTAAATAACTATATTAGATTATTCTCGATCAATCGCATACTTTACCAAGAAAATGCGTTGAAACCACAATACTCGGCAAACTATCATCTATCAGCCTAAGAAGATTACTAAGCCTAAGAAGAAATACCTCTTTGACTTGAATCCTCTAGCAATTAATATAATGATAAAAAAATGACTTTAAATTTTAATTTACTAGGCGACTACTTCCTCCTTCCACTTTACTCAAACCTTTATTACTACTCAACTTCGTTTAAGGAGATACAAATTTGACATAGTAATAAAAGTGAACAGGAAGGTAAGATAACCCATGCATTGAAATTCTCATTCTGAAAAAATACTACCCTGTTAACAAGAAACATTTGTCCCTCCAAAGAAATCAAAGAATGGCTACAATCATTGCATAACATTATCCTTTGGAAACAAATGGGCAGGACAGCTTTGACTTTTTCCATGAATTCCCATCAGTCTCACTTATAACTTTATTACCGGTAGAAACAAACAACGTTTGATTATGTCGTGCGAGAATGACATAAAGCGGTGAAGGTTTCCTACTTTTCTAGTACCATCTTCAAACGAATGGATGCGATAAAAACTAAGTTGGGTAGTGTAAATTATTTCTATACGATATTTTAATGAACTAGGAGAACAAATATATCTAAACCTTTAAACCATAGGAAGGGAGAAAAATGGCGGAGACTCTTCCTCTCAGTCTTAGCCATGTCAACAAGTCTTTGGTTCTCACCAATAGACTATACATGTTCCTCCATTTTAGTGCTCTTTGTTTCTTGGTTTACTATAGGCTGCGTTTCTTCTTTCAGGATCCACAAACCCGAGAAGCCCCTTTGTTTCTTTGGCTACTTGTTTTTGCCGCTGAAATCATTCTCTCCTTCCTTTGGATTCTTGAACAAGCTTTTCTTTGGCACCCCATTTCCAGAACTGTGTTTCCTGAAAGATTACCACAAGATGACAATCTCCCTCCCCTAGATGTGTTCATATGCACTGCAGACCACACTAAGGAACCCACTTTGGACGTAATGAACACTTTGTTATCGGCCATGGCACTGGACTACCCACCAGAGAAGCTGCATCTGTATGTTTCTGATGATGGGGGTTCAGCTGTCACCTTGAATGCCATGAAGGAGGCTTGGAAATTTGCAAGGTGGTGGCTTCCTTTCTGCACAAGATACAAAATAGAATGTAGGTGCCCCAAGGCTTACTTTTCTATTTCAGAGAATGATGGTGCTGATTTTGATGGGAGCTTTGAGTTTCATGCAGATAAGAAAATCATCAAGGTGGGTTCCGTGTGAGATGAAGTTAATTTTCTCTGAAATTTTGGATAGTTGACAGTCAAATTTATGCAGGAAAAATATGAGGCTTTTGAAGAAAACATAAAAAGGGTAAAAGAAGACCAGGACAACTCTGGAGATACTACTGACAAAATAGGTCAAAATCATCCACCTATTGTAGAGGTATAAATATATTATCCACAGTATTATTCTTTGGTGATAGAACTGAAAATGGACTGATTTGAAGTTTAATTAGCTCATTTAATCTTATCTAAAGTAGCCTTGGTAGGCTCAATTACAGCTCATTTATCTCATATTCAAAATTGTATGTTAAGGCATAATCTGTGCTTGAATCACAAGCGTATCAAAATTGATTTATCCCTATTTTAGGTATATACAGATATATGGCTAATTTTCTATGAGCAGCATGGTGTTCAGTCTATTGCAGTGATATGAAACCTGGTTAACTATTTAATTTTCATGAGAAAATCCAATTACCGAACTTATGAGATAAACACTGATGATGGCAGGTGATACAGGAGAATAGCAGCAGTGAAATAGAGCAAGTGAAATTGCCCTTCCTTTTCTATGTTTCCCGTGAGAAAAAGCCTACTCATCACCACCATTTCAAAGCCGGGGCCCTCAATGCCCTTGTAAGACCTGCATCTCTCTCTCTGTAGTGTTATTAAAGGAATGATCTAGGGACAAAATTATGCGACTCTACCTATTGGAACGAGGTGAATAGTACCTTACATGAACGAAAATCTTGATACTGTCACTGATGCAATTTTACAAAAACTGAGAAACAAATATCTGAAGATTCTATTAAAGAAAACATGGGTATACAATGACCATTCACAATCAGCTTTACAGATTTGTATAAGCTATTTGAATACTTACTAAATATGTATATATTCTTGCAGTTGCGAGTCTCTGCTGTGATAAGCAATGCTCCGTACATTCTAGTGCTGGATTGTGACATGTTCTGTAATAGCCCAGCGTCAGCTCGCCAAGCATTGTGTTTCCACCTTAATCCCGAGATATCTCCTTCACTTGCTTTTGTTCAATTTCCTCAGAAATATCACAATATAAGCAAGAACGACATATATGACAGTCAGCACAGATCAGCATATAAAGTATAAGATATCAGACAAAATTTCAAGTTTTGATATCATTGTCTAGAATCTATATCTTCAAAACAACGTTGTATCTAACCAAGCTTTTGCCTAGGTTCTATGGCAAGGTATGGATGGGCTCATGGGACCGGTATTGTCTGGCACAGGCTTTTATATAAAAAGGGAATCACTATATGGAAATTACAAAATCAAAGGTGTGCAGCATGATGATTTGTTTCTTGAAATTTGGTCATTTGGGATGAATATATACATACATAGCTACATACTGCATACTGATACAATTTTGTTTTGAATGTTAGACACTGACCTTGAACTCCAACAATATTTTGGCACATCCAACGAGTTCATCAAATCCTTAAACCAAAACTGCACTACAGATTCAGTCAATGTTGGACGTAGATTCCCTGAAGAAGAGACTTTGCTATTGGCTTCTTGCAATTACGAAATTGGGACTAAATGGGGTAAAGAGGTATCAGAATATTTTATTATCCAAGCATATTACTTAATGCATCTATCTAGCATAAACAATGCACTTCTTTTTTCGGTGTATGCTTCCAGGTTGGCTTCCTGTATGGTACTGTATGTGAAGATGTTCACACCGGATTCATATTGAATTGCAATGGTTGGAAGTCAGTGTTGTGCGATCCACCACAGCCACAGTTTCTAGGAAATAGTACCACTAATTTGAATGAGTTACTAGTTCAAGGCACCAGATGGTACTGTGGATTGCTTGATATCGGTTTAAGCAAGTTTTGCCCACTTATATGTGGGCCGTTAAGGATGTCTCTACTTCAGAGTTTTTGTTATGCACAACTGACATATTTCCCTCTCTATTGCTTGCCCCTTTGGTGTTTAGCTATTGTCCCTCAGCTTTGTCTACTAAATGGAATTCCCTTGTACCCCAAGGTAACAATTAAATGTGCTCCTATGCCTTCATTTTTCCTTGAATTCATCACATTAGCTTTCAAATATTGAAACACAGCTCTCCTGATTTTACTTTTGTGTCAGGTCTCGGACCCATTTTTCTTCATTTTTCTGTTTATCCCTCTATCAGCTCGCACCAAGCACTTAGTTGAAGTCCTTTCAACTGGAGGAACATTCAGACAATGGATAAATGAACAAAGGATGTGGATGATTGGATCAATCACATCTCATCTATATGGATCTTTGGATGCTCTACTGAAGAAATTTGGTTTGAAAGAGGCTAGTTTCTTGCCAACCAATAAAGTTGAGGATGACGAACAGACTAGGCTTTACCAAATGGACAAATATGACTTTAGAACATCAAACATGTTTCTGGTCCCAATGGTTGCACTCCTCATCATCAACATATCTTGCTTCATAGGAGGAATATACAGAGTGTTATCAGTGGGAAATTGGGACCAGATGTCCCTACAGCTTTTCCTTACTGCTTACATTATTGTTGTCAACTATCCAATAATTGAAGGGCTTGTGATGAGGAAAGACGTAGGACGCATTTATCCTTCACTAGCTCTGCTTGTAACATCAAATCTCTTGGCCACAACCATCACTTGCACACTTTATTCTGTACTAAGGAAAGTATAAAGAGCACTTCTGTGCAACCAATAACATTCATCCAGCTTTGCTTTTAGAGTACAAAAATGCTATTTAGTGGACAATATAACTGCATTGTAACAGTGTAACATGATGTTGTTGGATGAAATAAAGTGATGGAGACCACTCTCCTGTTCAAAAATCCACACACTTCTTTATAATTTACTGATATAATCTTCCACATCTTTTAAGTTTGAATTCACACTTTTAAATATAACATCTTATGTTACATTTTCTTTGTCTTGATGATACATAACTTTATCATTATTCAGATTTATATTTTATTAAAAATAATGCCTTTAAATCTCATCTTTCTGAGTAAAAAAGACGTAGATGAAAAACTAAAAATAGTCAGCTAATTGATTGGATTGAAAATATTAGCTAATCAACTCATTGAAAAATATTGGATGTGTTATTTAATTTTTTTAAACTGGAAAAAGATAAAATAGATTTTAAATTAATTAATAAGAATAAAATGGAACATAAAAAACCAAACTGGTCATTTTTAAGCTGTCCTGTTTTCATAAACTGGTTGGGGTCGCTTTTAAAAATAAACTAGCATCAGTTCATGTAATAAACAAGCATTAACAATCCTTTTTAAAATAATAAGTTTAATTACAAGTAAAATTTATAGAAATCTTAAACTTTTGTGAGTCTGAGTTCTGATTCATCAAATTTGTAACTTTTGATAAATTTTAAAAAATATTAAAGAGACTACTGTTAACCCTTTTCTTAATTACTATAATTTTTCTTCTTTTTTTCATTTCACATTTTAACAAGTTATACTCTCAAATCAATTCCATATGAAAAACTCCTCTTTTATATTTTATATTTTGTTTATATAAATTATGACCTACATTAGTAGTCACTAGTTATTTCATGTACATTTTTATTTTGACTGGATCTACTACTCAAAGTCGATTTGGAAAGTCGATACAAGTTTAAGTTTTCACACAACTTAAGAATGATCAATAGACTTACTACTAGAAATTGGAAAATGAACCCAAACCCAAGTTCTCAAGACGGTTTAGGGATGACGTCATGAAACTTGAGACAAGTGCTAATCAAAATAATTAGTAAAAATCATCCCACTAATAAAGTTAGTAATTATGGGTCCTGAAAGACAATGTTCCCTATAATTATTTGTTTGCACTCATTCTGACTTGAGCATCAGAGTGTCATTGTAAATACCTCTTAAACCGAGATCGAGAAGACGATTCACCTAGAAGAGCTCCCTGAGTCAGATCTAGAAGATGAATCCTTGTGTTTGAAGTCAATCTCGCATCTATATTCCCTCATTACCCTAACCTACTCATTCTACCCGGAACACTTTGGCGCCCACCGTGGAGTCGACTTTGAAGATGGTGACTATATGTAAAGCAACCAACAACAAGTAGAATTTGCGCGTCATATCAAAGAATCATGTTGATATTGTAGCTATGCTTATAGAGATGAGATGTGAGTTGGAAAACCTTAGAAGGAAGAATGTCGAAGAAGTCGAAAACCTGAGACAAGAGAATTCAAGACTGAAGAGGAAGTTAGCTGAAAGAGAACTCAACCAGACCTCCTCCGAGAAGGAAGAGACATATGTGTCAGTCAGAACTCCCCATCGAAACACACTATTGAAAATGTATTTGGTTGAGTTCAAGAGGGGGGTGAATTGAACTCTAAAAGATTTTTCCAATTTAAAACACTGAAAACATTTTTCGTAAATAGAAAACCTTTAATGAATCTTAATGATTAAAGCACGAATGAACTGATTCTTTTTAGATAGAATGAATAACTATCAATATTGTGCACTGGCAAGATCAGGACAACAACAGAAAACTAATCACAACAATTCAACAATGCAGAACTAGTACTGAAACACCCGAGATACAATATAGTAATCACTCAAAGATACATCACACAAGTTGATAGGTAGATTACGAATCAATCAAGGCAAATTAATGAAATGTGAACTGTATATAAGGGAAAAACAAAAACTGCTCTAGTCAGTTAAAAGCTTCACAAAAATTGGTTTTAGAGACAATGCAGTAGAATCAGTATAACACTAAAATAGTTCAGAAAAATCAATTTACAGAAGCACTAGATTAGAGTATATGCATATACACAGAATATCAAGCTAGTTCAAATATCACCTTAAACTAGAATTATCAAGTCTAATGCAATACACAAAAACAACAACAAATTGACAGTTTGAATCATTTAATATCACTGAACAATTAAAAATAGTCTATCTAAAATACTAACTGAAAAGCTAATCAAATGAGATAAAATGATACACTATAGCAATAAGAAAATAGTATATTTGAAAGAAGGATGATTGGGCAAAACACAATAGATCTGCAGTGGCTCAAGATAAAGGCAATCAAAACCAAAGATTCACAATCACCATGTTTATATCACAATAGCACACCAAAGTCAATATCACAAACCAGATTTTAGATACTAATATTGATGTACAAAATTAGAGAAGAACTAACAACAACACAAAATGATCAAATTAGAATAGCCACAAAGACAGAACACAAACAGATTTTAAAACTCAATTACAACAACATATCCAGGTTAACAGATTATGCAGAAAATTGATTTGAGCACACCAGTTACAATGTTGAATTAAAACCAAATACATATACTAAAAAATATACTCAAATCAATACATAGTTTGAAATTGCTTTAACACTAGAAAAACAGAACGCAATTGGTGATTTAAACTATGATCAAAACCAATCTATTTAACAAGTTTTCAATTTTTTAAACGCAAAATAGATCAAGAATAAGCAAGAAGGGTCAAGAAAAAGAGACACAGTCAATTTATACTGATTCACCCTTCCTCTAGGGCTACATCCAGTCTTCTTTGCTCCTCAAGCAAAGAAAAGTTCACTAAAACATTCAGTTATTCAATTACAATCAATCACACAGTTCTCACACCACACAAGAACTAAAAAAAACCCCTTAATTATTGAAACTACACCCAGCAGCCCCAATCAATTCAATAACAACACACGGCTAAACCCTATAGCCCACACTTAATACAATTGTTCAAGAATTATACAAAATTATAATGAAACAACACAAATCTTGAATCAATAGGTTCAAGAAAGGTTGAGAAACTCCTTGATTGGCATAGCAAGAGAGGCCTTTGCACGGTCTTGAAGGAATCCAATAGCATAGTACTTTGGTCAAGATTGATAAGAAAAAACCCCTTTCAATTTGATCAAAAAATCTCTAGTTTTCCCAAATTGATTTTCACAGTCCTCTCACAATTGATTCTCAATTTTGTCTCACATAAGCGCACGTTATTAAACCCTCTATTTATATATTGGAAAAACCCAAAACAGATTTAATAAAGCAGTTACGCAATTTTGTCCAGAGCGCGAATAAATCGATTTCATGTATCCTAAAATCAGTTTATTTTTGTCCAGTTCTCTAATTTCAAAAATTGTTTTTGCCAAAATCCAACTTATGCTTTGTGGTTTGTTTTAATCATTTTAGACCATGTGCTAGTGAATTTTTCCTCAATTGTGCATAGATTCTCTTTCACCACCAATCATACTCACTCACTCTAAGACAAAGCTTACGACACACTTCCAATTGCTTGCTTGCTTTGGCTTGCTTGGCTTCATCAAATCCTTAGTCTTGTGAGAGTACTAACAACTATGGGAAGTCAACGCTTTAACCAAAGTCAACATGTTGCCTCTTCTTTTGATAGAAGACACCGCTTCACCGACAATATAATATAGAGGTTCGCATCCTGCCGAATTGGAGGAATTCAACATTTGTTATGTATGATGGAACCACAAACCCAGACAAGCACCTAGATATTTACATGACACAAGTCGGCCTCTTCACCTTAGGAGATACCATCATATGCCGAGTATACCCCAACTTTTTAAAAGGCACCGTGTTGAGTTGGTTCACTCGGTTGCCACATTTCTCAGTTGATAGTTTTCATCTCAAATGGTGAAAATCCAAAAGCCTTTTCATCTCAAATGACGTAACATTCTAATAAGCATTCAATTCGCTTGAAATGTAAGATCTTAGGCCGACTTGTCATTATAGGTTATTTCCAAAGACTTTTCACGACTTACAAAAAATGCATTTGAGTCATTCAAGCCTTGAAGAGTTGTGTATTGGACTTATTACTCGAAGTCGGTTTAGAAGGTCAACCCAAGCCCAAGTTCTCAACATAGCCTAAGGATGACGTCATGAAACTTGAGACAAGTGCTAATCAAGACAATTAACAAAAACCATCTCACTAATGAAGTTAGTAATTATGGGCCTTAAAGGACAATGGTCAGACTCAATACCATCACTACAAGTAGAAGGGTACCCCACACAGATATGACTACTATATCTACAACTATATGCTTGCATTCATTCTAACTTGAGTATCAGAATGTCTTTGTAGGTACCCCAAACCAAGATCAAGAAGACGATTCACTTGAATAGCTCTCCCAGTCATATCTAGATGACGAATCCTCGTGTTTGAAGTCAACCTGTATCTATATTCCCTCATTAGCCTAATCTACCCGTTCTATCCAAAATATTATTATTTTTATTTTCTTTTGTATTGATAATTAAAGATAATAAATAATATTTATTTTAAGTTTTAGCATTCTCTTATTTAGATTATTAAATCGCCCTTAATTTGGGTCTCCTTTGTTAATTTTATAAGCTCACTTTATCAAGGCTACTACTAATTCAATATCCCTCAAATCTAGATACATCTATAAATCTAGATACATCTATAGTTATATTTTTCTTTTTGGCCTCGGTGCAGCTTTAATTTCATTCAGCTTATGGATTGCACTTCAAATACAGCTTAGCGTATGGATTGCACTTCAAATAAGATAAATCTTAATTTCATTAATTTAGATTGTTTCTAGAAGATATATGTGATCACGTTTACTTATTTTTAATATTTTTATTTTTTTACTTATTTTTAATACTTTAATTTTTTATTTATGTTTTGTAATATGTGATTTTTTACTTATTTTTAATATCTTTATTTTTTATTTATGTTTTGTAATGTGTGATTCTTTAATTTTTGAGTACTCAATCGAAAAAATCCTTATTTTATTATATAATTTAAAAGAGAAGTATCTTTTTCTTTTTTTCAATTTATCTTATTTCAATGGCCATTTTACAATTTTTATTATTATTTTAGAAAAATCAGTTTGTTTGTTTGATATAAACAATAATAAATATAGTAAGTCATGAAATTTTAATCATAAGTAATTATTTACTTTTCATTATAATTAGTTAACATTTATATAATTATTTTTTAGAATTCTATTTTAAGATTTACGTTAATTTCTTTCTTAAAATTTAACATTGAGGTATATATATATATATATATATATATATATATATATATATATATATATATATATATATATATATATATATATATCATTACAAGAAAAATTGCATTTAGAAACTAGTTTATTGATTTCTAAAATGATAAAATTGGTCACTAATTTAATTAGAGACTAATTTAAAATTTAATAGTATATTGGTCTCTAAATAATGATAATATTATACTTTTCAATAATTAAATTTGTGATATTATATTTTTTTCTTGTTAAAATAATTTAGAATACAAAAGTAAAATTATCATTTAATTTCATATGAGAAATAAAAAATATTTAGGTTTCCAAATATAGTCATGTGAAAAGATGAGTCATTATATCAAAATGATGCACTATTACATCCCATAACAGCACAATGTTAAGAAGTATCCTATAAAGAAAAGATTTCCAAATCAAAATAAAAAATAATACACTATAGCATCCCATGATAGCTCAATATTAACAAAAAAAATCAACTTTAAAACAACAACGGTATAATTTGTTTATTTTATTTAGATAATGTAACTTTTTTCTTTTCTTATTAGACCACGTACTTCTTCCTCTCTTGTAATATAACATACATATCAGTTCCTTCTTCCTTCTTCAGAGGCTGGCATATCAATACTTCACGACAAATAAATTATATCACATTCAATAGATAATCAAGAAAAAAAAAAAAAGCAAATCAAGATATTCCATCTCATTTTAGAGTTAAGTGGAGTTGATATATACCCTAGGAACAAGCTCATACCACAATATCCATAACATTTTCGAAAAAGATATAATTAGTTGAATTTGAATAAGTGGATATTCCAGGACGCCATATGCATGTTGTACATCCCTTGACCACACAGCTTATGCCCATTATTTTATGGCTTATGTTTTTTTATCTCTAAAGTGCACAAGATAAAAGCAGGCACTATATTTTGTACTCATGCAGTTTTAATTGGATAAAAAAGAAAGAGGAAGAAAATGTAGCTGAGCAATGACAATAATAAGAAAGAACAAAGCTAGAAAGGGAACAAACTTTGATTTCAACATAACAATAAAGTTAAGGTTATAAGACATAATAATTACAACAACAAACTCGTAATAATGAACCTAAAAGCATATTGATTGTAAGACTAACCAATCCCAACCTCAACCACTAATTAGAAAGGAAACACTTTGGCTCAGAAGGTCCACAAAACATAGTCAAAGACCAAGAAGGAATTAGTACACATCAGACTATCCCGACTAATACATAGATTAGTTATGCATGCTTAATTCCTCGATATAAATAAATATCCATAATCTAACCTTAGTAAATTTCATAACGATGCAATGCAACCATAGTTGATATCTGATTTATAAAAATCAATATACACTGGGAAAGAGACAAGGAGTGGCACAATTTCCTTAGAGCCTGACTCATCAACCTAACCTGCATTACCATGTGCACATCACCCATCTCACCATCAAGCTCACCTTTAGGAACCAGAGCAGCTACCTATAAATGAAAACATAGCAAATTGTTGAAGGCATTGACTCAACTTATAAGAACATCAACCTAGTGAAACAAGATATCAATGAAATAAGCTAAACTTCATTAAAGTTAAAAAAAAAAAAAGCTTAAATATGTTTTAGTCCCTATAAAATTAACATGTTGATTTTGGTCCTAATATTTTTTTTTTTATTTTCATCCCTTTGAAATCACCAATTTTAGACCGTGTCTATGTTAAAAAATATGTCAATTCCAGAACGGTATCCACATCACGTATTTCAGGCTCCCAACTTTCAATCAGCACATTATTTTCTGCACAATACATGCAACAATAACGACTCCTAGTGCAAAACTAAGATTACGGTTATTTCATAATACATATATATTAACACACATGTGCAAGAAGCACTGTGTAGTTGAGAATGAGAAGAATTAAGCAAAATAACCACAATCCCTTTTGCCCTCTCACGCACACACATCATATACATATAGACATACACGCATGTCCGTGAGTAATTAGAAGTTCAAAAATATTGGAAAAAAGTTTTTGTTATATAAAGACACTAAAGTCATTCAATTTGCCTTTTTAAGAGATTTAAAGCATTTAATAGGGTGCATTAATGTTTTCACAATTCACACCATATGCATATGTACAAAATCAATAATCATACTCACACTGAGTAACTACTAGTTAAAACAAAATATGAAGGATCCATACTTACACTGTCAACAACAATTACGTCAACTACTGAACCATTCCGGATTAAAGTATGAAGGATCCATACTTACACTCTCAACAACAATTACATCAACTGAACCATTCCGGATTAATGTGTCCACAAGGCCAAGTGCTTGTTCACCACAATCGGGTTGTGAGAGAAGCAAGTTATTAGTATTTCTTATTATAATAATATTATTTATTATTATAATAATATTATTTATTATTATAATAATATTATTTCTTATTATATTGTTAAGCGTGATCCATTAACTTGATCGCAGGCGTTCTCAGTTTCTCGATATGGTGGATAAGAGAATATAAGCTACATGTAAGTTAACACTCAATGCATTAGAATTCCCAAAAATAGAATTTAAAATAATCAAAAAAATGTAATGATACATTAACATAAGTTGCAGATTTAAAATAATCGAAAAGATGTAATGATACATTAACATCAGTTGCAGATTTAAAATAATCAAAAAGATGTAATGATACATTAACATCAGTTGCAGCAAATAGATTTTCTTCAACCTCCGCAACATCCTTAAGTTCCATGACCACTTGAATGTCTACACGAGACAAAGTAATTTTAGATTAAACACCATATGAGATGAACAATCAATTGAATGTTTAACTGAAATAATTACTACATTATTATTTTTTAATTAAATCTTATTTTTTAATTAAATCCCACGTGATGTGTGCAGTTATTTAGAATTTTAATTAAAATATTTCAATTAAAACACAAGAGAAAGATTTTATACAAGCAAACTGATTTTTTTTTGAAATTGATAAAATGAAAAAAGATAAATAAATAAATCCAAGAAATGTTAAGTTGGAACACCACTCGATTGGACCCCTTTTCTTTATTACTATTTCTTTATTGTCATGGTGCCATAACAAAATTTTAGACCAAACCTAATGACTATAGCCATGCCATGTTACTTTGCTCATTCATTAATGCTAATTTAATTTGATTTATAACTATGCCAAACCATGCAAAGAAGAAACAGGCTAAGCACTCACAAAGTGTCGATTCACTGACGCTCCTCACTTGGTGCCAAAGCAACCTAATTGGGCTAAGCCCAAACGAAAGGGTTGCACCACTTTTCACTTCAGAATTCACTCTTTATGCCTATTTTAGATTTATTATTTTTGTTTAATTCAATTCACTGCCAAATGCTATTTTATTCACACGATGCATTCAAAATTCAAAGATAATTGCTTTCTGCACGATACAAATTGCTTTCTATACTTAACAAAATCTTAATATGTCAACAATGTCTTTATTGTTTTATTTTAAAATTTATGTATTAAATAATTTTTCTTCTTCTCACACGCAAAGAAACATCTATGTATACTACATTTTAAAAATAGGATATATTTTTACATTTTTTAATAATAATAAAAATGATGTTGGATTCTGTTAAAATATTTATAACTTAATATGATTAATTTTAAAAAATTTTAAAATGATGTTGGATTATATTAAAATATTTACAACTCAATATGATTAATTTTAAAAAGTTAGTTGAATATATTATTTCAAATATTTAATTTTGTAATAACTAATTTAATGTTAGTTGAGAAAAACACAAATATTTCTTATTTATAAGATTATTTTTTTATTATTTATCAAAAAAGTTTGTTAATATTTATTAAAAAAGAAAGAAATTAACAAATTTTTTCTTAATTACACTTGTTTGTGACTCGGTGATCGTGATACATGATAGAGAAAAAAAATTATTTAATAAATAAATTTTAAAATAAAAATAATAAAGATATTATTGGTATATTAAGAAATTGTTAAATGTAGGAAACAATTTATATCGGGCTGGAAGCAACTATTTGTATTCAATCTATCATAGTACACATATATCTTATTCTTTATTCCATGTTACCAAGCCACAAATGAATTGGGCCAAGCCTAATTAAAAAAAAAACATTCTAGGTGTACTTTTATCCTAAGCTACATTAGGGTTTTGAAGAGAAAAGGGGTGAGGGTAGCGGCGTGAATCCTGTACAAAAAATAGAGACCGAATGCAGGAGAGAACGATGAGTGGTGCTCGTGCGCCGTCGTGGAAGTCCTATTGGCAGAGGTTGATGGTGGCTTTTGGCAGTGCTAATGGAGATTTATGGTGACAAGAAAGCTTAGCAGCGGCGGTGCGAAGGTGGTTTGGGAGGTTGATGGAGACGGAGAGTGTGTGAGTGTAGGTGGAGGGAACTGTTTTGGTGGCGTAGATGGGGGCTGTTACGAAGGTATTTAGAGTAAGAGGTGGTGCCACCAACACCAGGGGTGCTTGGCAGTGAAGAAATTGGTGGCATAGGGGAGGTGAGGCGCGGTGAAGTGTCTTGGTTTTTAGCTTCTATGGTGTAGCGGTTTGTTTGGGGTGTAGGGGAGGAGAATTTGCCAGGGATTAAAGGTAAGGCGTCATCTTCCAGGAGCGGGATTTTTGGTGATTGAAAATGGATCTTGATTATTGTAGGTATTTGGTGATTTGCAAAACCGAAAAGGGTGAGGGTAGTTCAGCAGTGGCAAGAAAAATCGAGAGAAACAAAAAATGACAAGGTTCTTTTAGTTGTTTTGGCTTGGTTGAGGTTAGATTGGAATGGTAGCATAATGGTTTGGGGTGACGACCGTGAGGTGGGAGCTTCGTAATCTTTTTTTAGTTTTATGCATTATTTCCATTGTTTTGTTTGGTCACGATATTTGTGATTTCACTTGGTGAGTGGTGATGAATGTATGTTGTAGGCAGTATTACATTGAATGCAAGATATGTGTGTGTATAAAGTGCATTCTAAGAATGAAACAATGAGACCAAAACAGGGTGAGCAAGCAACAAACCTTATGTGTTTTTCTGTTTCTCTGTTGCTCTTTCTGTCTTTTGATTCAATCCTCTTACTCTAATTCTTTCTTCTCATTCAATCCTCTGGTGTGAGTTGTGATTGGGAGAAAAAATGTTTTTCAAATGTTGGAATGAGAGCTCAAGAGGAGAGTACCCCCAGAATGAAGGGGAAAAACTGTTATATCTGTTGTGGAGTCGTGTGGGTAATAAGGTTAAAAGATGGAGTCAATGACCGTTGGAGGGCTCCGTTGGTGCCATTTGTAGGAATGAGGTAGTGCTAGCTGTGAGAGAAAATGTTGCAGAGGCACTCTTGTTAGAATAAGGTGGTGCCGGTGCTAGCCATAAGATGGGAAAGCATTGCAGAGGGGGAAGCATTGCAGGGTAGTAGAGCAGGAGCAAGAACGTACAAGGTGTTTAGGTGTTTTGGAGGTTTCTAACGTGAGGAAGATGCAGCCTGATTCTGTAGAATCCTCATCAACTTTAGGCAAAAAAAGAGGAAAGAGGACCACTCTGAATTCAAATCTCAATTTTTTTTTATTGATTATTTTCAAAAGAGATTTTTTTGTTATTGATTATTTTCAAAAAAGAAAATGTAAAACAAAACTATATATGAAAAAGAAATATATTTTTTTCTTTGATTTTGATAAAGAAGAAAAAACTCTAGGAAAGATAAAGGTAATTATATTTTGCATTTTATTATTTTTATTCTTCTAAGATGAGAAAGAGATAAAAAGAAAAATTAAACCATATCATTGAAAATTGTTTTTACTTTTTGAAAATGAGAGAAAATAAGAATAAAATCCTAAATTCTAACTAAAAGAGATTTTTTTATTATTAATATTTTTTTTAGAAATTATTAAACAAATCTAGATAAAATTAGGTGTTGACAATTAGTAACATGTATTTGTTTTGAAACTGTCTTATTGGTTTGGGTTTTATTGTAGATAATTTATGCAATATAAAAATGTTTTTTGCTAAATTGATGTAATGAGGATGTTGGTTTGTAGGTAGCTACGACTAAAAGAAGGTCCGATGCACGACGATCTGATGTTGACTCCAACGAACCAAAGGCAATTTATTTATGTAATATTGTTTTTCTTCATAAATTATGGAGTAGGTTATGTAATAATTATTGTTTTCACGTGTTCTTGCAGATTAGAGTTCATCATCAAGTTAAAACCGATCATATTATTGAGATTAATCAAATGATGTCTGATTTCCAAAGGAAGAAGTTGGAGAGAACTCCCTTTAAGTGGCTTCTTCAGTTGCAAGAACCAATCGACATTTTTCTCCTTTGTTGCAGGAACTTCAAAGATTTCGTGAAGAACTTGTGTGTAAATGGGTCCTCCATGAAGAAAATGTTCGGCGAGATTATGTGTTGGCAAAACTACAACATATGTAATATGTGCTTTGATCACTGTAGCAAACTTATGACCTAATTTGTACATTTGACACACATTAGTTAACTTTAAGGATGACACCTATGTAAATATTAAATTCAACTTTTGTAGTTTGAAGTTGGCTACTTGTTGTATAATATTGGTTTGTAAATATGTAACATGTGACATGGTATGTTGTTCCAAGAATGTTTCCATATTAGTAACGAAGTTGAGGGAGACATATATATGCTGACATTTTAGGGTGTTCAATAAGTTGTGGTCATTTTAACGCTTAAATAAACAGGGGTAAACACTTATGTAGTCCATGGTGGGAATTATGCTAGGTTATGAGTTATGGATGTGAGGGAGCCACTGATTTCGTCATTGCATTGAGTGTTCAGAACGTTAAACTGAGTTACACACGATTAAACACTTATTTGTGCAGGGGTGGATCAAGTGTCACGATTAGTCTGCCTTTATTGTTGTCATTCTTACGTGGTCCATGGTGACCCAGAGACACTTATTTTCAATCCCATGGTGCCAAATGTGGTAGGTTATGACTTATGGAGGTGAGGGAGCCACTAGTTTGGTCATTGCATTGAGTGTTCAGAAAGTTGACCTAAGTTAGGCACTTAGAAACACACAGTTAGACACTTATTTGTGCAGGGGTGGATCATGGGTCAGGATTGGTTTGCCTTGGTTGTTGTCATTCCTACTTGGTCCATGGTGACCTAAAGACACTTATTTTCAATCCCATGGTGCAAAATGTGGTAGGTGATGATTTGGTTGGGTGAGGGAGCCACTGATTTGGTCATTGCATTGAGTATTCAGAAAGTTCACCTGAGTTAGGCACTTAGAAACACATGGTTAGACACTTATTTGTGCAGGGGTGGATCATGGGTCAGGATTGGTCTGGGTTTGTTGTTGTCATTCCTACGTGGTCCATGGTGACCCAGAGACACTTATTTTCAATCCCATGGTGGGAAATGTGGTAGGTTATGAGTTATGGAGGAGAGGAATGCAGTGATTTGGTTACCGAAGTGTCTAACCATGTGTATGTAAGTGTCTAACTCATGTGAACTTTCTGAACACTCAATGAAATCAACAAATCATGCATCCCTCTCTTCCATAACTCATAACCTTACATAATTTGCATCATAGGATTGAAAAACAGTGTTTGTGGGTGACCATGGACCACATAGAAATGACATGAACCAATTCCATTTAAAGGCATCAGAAAAATTGTTGAGAAAAACTGTCATCCTAATTCAATGTAAACAAATTCCAAACATAAATTAGTAACAACTTCTACCTCTATTTTTCATATCATCCAAAAAATTATTACAATATGTACAAACAAAATTTGTTACACCAACAATTACACAAATCATGTGTGTCAAATATACACATTTAAGCCTAAGTCAACTACACTGCCCTGTTTGGGTGACTTGACTTTCGTCTCTTCTTGGAATATGTCTTCAAAGGTGTTTTAATAGCCCAACTTTTTTTCCGATCTTAAGGATCCGCCTTTAGGCGTGTGTACATATTACTCTGTTGACCTTTTTGTTTTCCAATTCTTCAACTTCACCTACCAATTCTTCACCTAAAACTGCACCTTCAACTGCCCTTCTTCACGACCTTCCCCCTCAACTTCTTCACCACTTTCCCATTCACCTTCACGTTTACCTTCACCTTCTTCAACTACTGGGGACTGAACCTCATCTTTCTTTGCATACTTTTGTTGATGTTGCATAAAAATCAGTTTTAAGTCCCTCAACTCAGCTTCTAGTCTTTGTATCATCACTTCTTGTTCTTCAGGACACACGATTGAATTCTTCAAATTTTGCAACAATCTTCGCACATATGTCTTCCTCATTTTTCTTATCATTGACTTCAAGAGTATCGACTTTACATGCTTCTTTCACGACAACGTGCCGATACTCTTCCTTTGACAATGATAACTTACAAATTAATTGCAAAAAAACAACAAAACAAAACAATCTTTTTCTTAACATAAGTAGCATTAATGTACCATGGCTTAAAAAATTGTTCTAAAAATTACGTAATAACCAACTTAACTCACTAAATTGTTTTTAAAAGTTGAATCCACATCATGATCACCCACCCTAACATCCTTCCAACGAAAGATTCGGGGGAATTCAGATATAATTTGTTTGGGTTTCAGCACTAGCCATTTTTTTCCTAAAAATCACGAATACAGAGTATCAGCTTCACAGAGACAACCAATGAGTTACAAATTTAACCCTAAATCCCAACTATCCCACAAAAAAAAAATACCCTAAACCCTAAACGCATTCCCATAGGTAAAGTGAAAATCACAAATACACAACAACAACTTCACAGAAGTAACCAATACCAAACTTTTAACCCTAAAACTCAACTATTCCAAAAAAAACAAACCCTAAACCCTAAACATTCTCATGGCTAAAGTGTAAGTTCGACGATAAAACTCAAAAAAAAGATAAAAAAATTAATCAAAAACTAATGGAACAATGGTTACTTGGTCGTGTGTGCTCGATATTCTCCCCCTATTCTTCTTTGCCCAAACCGTCGTTCGTGTGAGATCACCTTTGCGAATCTTTCACTCAAACCCTAAATGCAGAAACTTCACCTAATACGCTCAGCCACTAATGTCGTTTAACCCTAAAAATATTTGCTGGATCACGCTCAAACAATTTTTGTTCAAATGGCAAATACAAATGACCTTTTTTGTTTTGCAAAATTTTAACAATGGGACCATTATGCCCCTTTCTGCCATTTACCATTTCTGCCCCCGGTACCACGTCACCATTGTAAAGAGTACATGTGTCAAAGTATAATTTTACTTTTGTTTCAACTTTGACACGTGGGCTGGTCAAAGTATAACCTTTGAGTTCCACGTACGTGTGTGAAGTAGCATCCATTCGAGATACTTGAAGAATACCATTCTTATCAAAGCTACCATTTTGCTTTTGGGTTGTTCTACATTTTCAGATTGCGCCACTACAAGGGATAAAAGGTTTAACTTTTGTTGCTGTTAGATAACTAAGAGAGAGAAGCAAAGATGAGAATTGCAGTGGTTGGGGTTGGGATTAGTGGGTTGGTTTCTGCTTATGTTTTGGCCAAGAGTGGAGTGAATGTGGTGCTCTATGAGAAGGACGATTGGTTGGGAGGACATGCCAAGACTGTGAATGCTGATGGTGTTGATGTTGACCTTGGCTTCATGGTCTTCAATCGGGTAAATGGACTTCTTCTGCTTTTATTTTTGTCTGATTCAATTCTTCAACTCACTAATAACCAGGATTTAGTTTAGCAGTTAGTGATAACATACTTGGAGATTGTAATTATTCACTAACACATTATCCAAAACTGTAACCTTGTGCTTTTCAGTTTTCATGTAAACTATGATGATTCTATCTGGTTTCAGCCTTTTCTTTTCTCTTCCATGAACTGTGAGTGTTAAAATGTTGAGTTCTCTTGAAAGTTAATTGTCTTCAGATTTTGAAGGAGATTGGTGAAAAGAAAATTTAGTATAATGAGAGTTATATTCACATGTTCAAAGAAGGTAGTCATTCATTTCTTATGAATGTGGTATGAGTGAAGTATTACTGTTTTGATTCTTATTTGAATTGATTTAACAAAGAAAAAAAGTTCTAAGCATACACTCTATTTTGGAGAATAGGTTAAAAGAAGAGAAATATAAAAAGGATTTGCACATTGTAGAGTTCGGGTGAACTTAGCCACACATAAGAGAGACTTACCACCTTCAACTGCATGAGTTTCCCATTGCTGAATATATCAGTAGTTCAGTTCTTCAAAACCATTTGTAGTAATGCCTTCTAAAAACTTATTAGTTTCTTTCAACTATTTTTTATTTATCATGTAAAAACAAAAAGAAATTACTATAATTGTTTTTACTGTTTAATATAAAAAAATTCAATAATAAATCGAAGAAAAAAATAGTATTATAATTATCAATAGAACTATATCAAGCAGAAGATTTAATTAAATAAAAAAAATGCTACAAAACCAAGTGCATGCTAATGTTTTTAATTCTAAAATATTATTATTTTTTTTTAAATTTTACGAAATAGATTACAAATCCACCAAAGGTGAATGCTTCATAAAAATAGTTTGTAAAATGAAAATTTACAGTCCTTCATATAGTATAATTTGACTATAGTTTTAGTGATATACTCAAAATTGAGCGCAGAACTTTAAACTAAGACATCTAGTTATAATACTTTAAATATATTTTTATTGGTTTTCAATCAAAAACTGAGTTTTATTTAATAATATGCAAAGCAAATAGTAATATAAATTAGTGAAGTGCAAGTGTACTTTTTGTGAGGAAAGAAGGTAACTAGTATACTTAAGTTGTTGTCTTAACTTCACCTCTATGGGGCCCTCAAGTGGTCCTGAGGCCTACGTTTTTGAGCCTCCTATGGACTTATACTTCATGCAACTACCATCTGTAACAATAAAGTGGCCACGGATCTTTCTCAATTCCATGAAACTGAACAAAAAGCTTCAGAATGGTTTTATGGCATCTTCCCGAAACAATATTTATAATAATTCTTTTAAAAAATAGAAAAAATAAAATTTAACCTTTTCAATTTATGGAAATTTTCTAATAACTTCACGTCATTTTTACTTTTGACAGGTGAATAAATTCATATTATTTTTTCTCTTAGAAATCTTTAATCTTTATGTAAAAAATTGTCCAAATAATCCTTTGATCAGATTGAAAAATTATAAACCAATCCTCCGATCAGAAGCGAAGCTTACCTGCAATGAGAGGAAGCCGTGGCTCCCTCAAAAAATTATTACTTATTAATATATATATATATATATATATATGTATATATATATAATATTATTAGACACCCTATGTGTGTGAGAGACCAATTGACCCTTAATTTCTTTTCATGCATGCTTTGTATACTTTTTTTTATTAAACTATTTTATCTAATATTCAGTGACTCTCCCAATAATTTAATCAAGATTTGCCACTGCATCCAATTAATGATTATTTTTTAATTTTCATTAACCTTTAAAGTTTGAGTTAAATGTTGTCACGTGATGCATGCCAACTTCTTATATGTTAATAAAAAACCAATCATTTAATCTGAATCAAATAATCAAATTGGTTTGGTTCGCATTGAAAATCTAAACAAAGAAAATTTTAAATTGATTCAAGACTTACACAAGATAATCACATTATCTTTAATTCAAAACTTTATATAATTCAAAACTTTAAAATATTAAATTTGTAGATTTTTTTTATTCATCAACTTTTTTATTTCTATTTAATCTGAAACTTAACTCACATTTAGATATTAAATACAACTAACTCCTGTCACCCTCTAGGAAGGGTCGGATGACATATTTAAAATAAAACTAGTGAAAAAAAGAAGAAAAAAGGTTGTGAAAATAATAATTATTGACAATACTGTATTGTTAATATTAATCAATATAGCATAAAATTCCCATGAGTGTAAAGGGCTGATGATTATTCCATTCAGGTTCATCAATTACTGCTCTTTCTGTGACTCTATGCATAAAAAGCTGTGTTGAACATACTCTTCTTAAACCATAAAATGCAAGATGTAGACGGCAAAGGTTGAAATGTCAGGTGTTGAATGCATTTTATGCATTTTGAAACTGGTTGATTTTATATCGTGAAAAACTAGAGGAATGCTTGTGAGACTATATATATATATATATATATATATTGACAATGTAACATGGATTATTGAACAGGTGACCTATCCTAATATGATGGAATTTTTTGAGAATATTGGAGTAGATATGGAATTATCAGACATGTCTTTTTCCGTTAGTCTAGACAAAGGCCGTGGCTGCGAATGGGGAAGCAGAAGTGGCTTGTCGAGCTTGTTTGCACAGAAGAGGAATGTACTGAATCCTTACTTCTGGCAAATGATTAGGGAAATTGTCAAGTTCAAAGATGATGTCATTAGGCAAGTTGTTACCTACCTACTTCTATTTCTTAAATGCTTCTATTTTCTCATGCATTGTT
>Ga0209489_105497_pt1 | contig 21883 bp, 9 predicted proteins | sample SiratrowhiteBW_FD_187527 | JGI IMG/M metagenome (GOLD analysis project Ga0209489, IMG submission 187527) | Root nodule microbial communities of legume samples collected from California, USA - Siratro white BW (SPAdes) (version 2) | ecosystem: Host-associated > Plants > Roots > Nodule | place: USA...
ATATATATATATATATATATATATATATATATATTTTATATACACAATAATTTCATATTGTATAGGAATTAAGGATAAGATTATATTAAAATATTTTATTTCTTTAACTTTCTAATAAGTTTTGTAAGAACAAAACTGTGATGGAGTTTCAAACTCCAAAACAAATAATATCTTGAATACAATAATTTATTCTTATTATTTGAATAAACTTGAAGTTGGAATATATATTGTACCTACCTAGAGGTCAGGTTCGAATCTATTAAGGCATTATTAATTACTAGTTAATAGTATTTATTGTGATTATGATTTATTATGATTAATATTAATTAACCTAGCTACACAACAATAATTGGTGGTGATTTTAAACATACAAGATCATTGTAAGTAAATATACCGCTTTAAATGACAAGGTCTTGTAAATATGACTTAGGTATATAGGAAATATCATCTATCTCACTATTCTCTTACTCATATACTCTTATTGATTGATTGACTTTCGAGAGTCTTTCCAGGTGGACTCCCATTCGGTTCAACGTCTTCAACTCCGTTGCCGTCAATACCACTGCGGATGATCTCGTCTTAGGTCGGGTAAGAACATTTAGTGTTCATCATGGGGGCCAGGTAAAACTTTTCCTACCCCCACAAAATAACATTATTGTTCTAAAGAGTCATCTTAATCCCTCTATCTCCATTATCATATTATATTAATTTATTAAATTTTGTATGAGGGACATAAAGCATAATGAGTATTAACAAGCATGAAAATTTAGAATGTTCCATTATTAACATTTCACATAAATATTTACCAATATTATATCAGTGTATACGGTGATCTATTGGTCATGAATTTTAATTAGATATAATCTATCTTATAAGGTAAGGTGAAGTTGCATATAATAATTCTATTATACTTTTGTAAAGAAAATATGATACTTTTATATTTACACTAATCATATATGATATGTGATTTAGATGAAATTATAATTTATGAAAAAGTTATTTGTTATTTTATTATTAATTATGAGGTTTGTAAGTAGATTTTTTATAAGTAAAAAATAACCGATCTAGTTTTTTAATCACGAAATTAATATTATTTTAATTTCATAATAAATTATCTATAAACCTTATAATTATACATTTGAAAGAATCAGATGGTAAATAAAATAAAAGATATTTACCAAAATTTGAATATAAAAGGTTTAAAATGTTCACGGTATTAGTTACTTGAATTACCGGTTACCAGATAGGAAAGTAATAGTATTTTAAAAATATTATCGGTTAATATGACTTTTATTTAAATAAAATAACATCAAACTATAATATATTTTGTAGTCTATTAATAAATTCCAACATTTATATATTCAACCAATAAGAATGGTTTTGGAACTTAAGAAATTTGTGAAATTGATAAACTCCTATTGAAGTGCTAACATTGTCACATCATGAGATCATTGAGCTTTATAGAATTTACTTAAGAGAAAAACATTTCAGTTACTAACCATGTATATTATGTCGTGAAGAACACCAATTGAGCATGAAATGATAAAAATATTTATCATATTAATTGTTTAATGATATTTTTCATAGCATAATTTATATATTAATTGCTTGATGATATTTGTCACATAACTTCTATATTAATTACTTGATAATATTTTTTAAAACATAACTTAATTATTTGATAATATTTTTTAGGCATGACTTCTATAATAATTGTTTGATAATATTTTTCAGAGGAAACTTAATTGCTTCATAATATTTTTTAGAATATAACTTCTATATTAATTACTGATGATATTTTTCCCATAACTTCTATATTAATTACTTTGGTGATATTTTTTAGACCATAACTTCTACATTAATTGCTTGGTAATATTTTTTAGAACATAAATTTTATATTAATTACTTCCTAGCATAACTTCTATATTAATTGCTTGATAATATTTTTTAAAGTATAATTTCTATATTAATGGCTTGATAATATTTTTCAGACCATAACTTCTATATTAATTGTTTGATGATATCATAACTTCTATATTAATTGCTTGATGATATTTTTTCACATAGGATAACTTTTATATTAATTGCTTGATGATATTTTTCTTCTGAATTAATTGGTTAATGATATTTGTCATATCCTAACTTATATATTAATTGCTTGATGATATTTTTCAGCATAACTATTATATGAAGGGCTTGATAATATTTGTCAGAATATAACTTATATATTAATGGCGGGTTGATAATATTTTTCAAAACATAACTTCTATGTTAATTGCTTGATGATATCATAACTTCTATATTAATTACTTGATAATATTTTTCAGAGTTTGATGATATCATAACTTCTATATTAATTACTTGATAATATTTTTCAGCATAACTTCTATATTAATGACTTGATGATATTTTTTAGAGTATAATTTCTTGATGATATTTGTTAGATCATAACTTCTATATTAATTGTTTATTGCTTGATAATATTTTTTTTATAATATTTTTTAGAGCATAACTTCTATATTAATGGCTTGATGATATTTTTTAGAGCATAACTTTGCTTGATAATATTTGTCACAGCATAACTTCTGTATTAATTGCTTGATGAATTTTTTTAGAAAATAACTTCTATATTAATTGCTTCATAATGTTAACTTCTAATTTTCCATTGAAAAAACAGTGAAAATATTTGACAATGGTATTATCAAGTATTGTTGAAACCATGCCTTGTGTCATATTATTTGATCATCATAATTATTAAAATGATAATTATTTTTCATGAGTTGTTAATTTGTAAGGTAGCACTTTGAAAATAAATTTAAGTTACAACCAATTCATAATCTTTGAAAACATACAATTCAAAAAAAAAAAGTCAATATCATCCTATTAGCGATTTTGATTCAATTTGCTGAATTCAAATTAGGAACACATGAAAACAAAACTATTCACATGATTTGATGTTTGACATCTTCAAATTCATATGGTAAAATTGAGTTGTAATAGTCTGTCATGTCTCCAATTCAATAGGGTAGAGTTTGATTGCAATTTCTCTGATTTTTTATATATTTAATTGCACAAGTGGGACCCATATTTGACATCCTTTTGATTTTGATATATTGAATTTTTCTAATTGATATTGTTCAAGTTACCACAAATGTCAAGGTGATCATAGCGCCCAAAACAACACTCATGCGACTATCATCAGACAAGCGATGCCATCCTATATATTATTCTGATCTTTCACACATAGAGGAATTATTATAATTAATGGATGCAAAATGTGGTAATGTAAAAGTGCACGTCTAGAAAAGTTCTAGCAAGGAAAGACTTGGTATTTAAGCGTGTCCCTTGGTGACTCACCTGAACTTACCTGGTGTACTAGTTCATGATCTACATTTATTATTACTTATGGATAGAAAAAAGAAAAGAAAAATCTCTCTCTTTTTTTGAAGGAAAAAGAGTTGAAAGTTTAATAAGTAAACTCCCAAGAAAGAGAGATGAGTCACAATTGGACTGCTTAAGTACCAAGTCTTTCCTAGCTAAAGTTGTTCTTAGACCACTCTCACAAATTTTCTTAAAGAAATATGAGATTGATTTAAAAAAAAATGTATTCTATGCCATGAAAAAATGAAATTGATATTTTAATTTTTTAATACTTGTTGGTAATGAATGACAGTGGATAATTGAACTACAAAAAGTCTCCCTTAGTGTCCTAATTAGGGTTTATCCAAGTGAAACTGAAGTTCTAGGCATGTAAATGTGCTCACAAAGGGTGACTTATCCTAATTTCTAATAAAGGTCACTAGAGCTATGACCCCTTTACCACATATCCATATCAGTCACAATCTTTATGGACATAAAAATAAAGGGAACATACTCTAGCTGGAGTTTTCGCACACGTGGGTTAAGATGTACATCCGCCCAGTTTTGCTACACAACTCCTATTTCTAAGCTTCACAAACCCGAGTATAGGGCCCCACTCATGATATGCAAAGGTGTGTGAAGGGAGAACAATGCATACCCAATCCCCATCTGCAAAACAACCATAAAAATTCCAAGCAGATATATATAACATGTGTTCTATCCTAGGATTCAATATTGCAACAATACACAAGCATTATACAATGTAAAAATATGTACAAAAATAAATAAATAATGCTAAAAAAATAACAAACAATGTATACAAATAATATAAATCATAACAAATATTATTTACAAAAAAAATAATAAACAGAAAAGGGAAAAATAAAAATTAGAAGACCACACAAATTAATTTTACTCATTTAATTAAATTGGCCTGACTCTCTAAAATGTTCCTAGTGGAGTCGCCAACTGTTGCAACCGGGATCACAATGGGGCGATCAAAAATTTTATTTTTAAAAAATATTTAAATTTAGATTGGGAGTCACCTGGTTTATTATGAAAAATCATAGAAAAACCAAAAATAAAATGTTTGCGAACCAGATTCAAGATTTGGGGATGGGTTAGTGTGGGAAATGTATTAGCACCCATAACGCCCGTCATAAGATGGTACCTTTAATCAAATGAATAAAAATAAGTGTGATTTTGGAAAGTGCCATTTTTTCCAAATAAAAACAATAATAATAAAGACAAATAAAATAACAAAAAATCAAAATATAAAAACAAAACAAATAAGTAAACAAGAAAAAAAAATGCTAATAAACATAATATAAATAAATAATAATTATGTAAATAAAAATAATAAGTAAAAATAAAACAAATAACATATATATTTTTTATTTTTTTAACCCCAGAATGATTGACCTTGATCCTATGTACGTGTACAAAAGAAAATCAGAGTTCACTTAATTTTAATTTAAGAATTTTTTTGGTGATATTTGATATTTTATTTTGTGAAAGTTTTATATATTTTTTTATTTCTGAAAACTATTTTTTTTGTTTTACATATTTTTTCTATATATTTTATTTACGTTTTATATATTTTATTTTTCAAAACTGTTTTATATTTAATTTTTCAAAACTATTTAATTTTTTTATTTAAAACTGGCTTTACAGAATTTTAATTTTTTAAAACTGTTTTGTTTCATTTTGAAAAAAAATATTTTATATATTTTTATTTAAAACTGTTTTGTATTTTTTTCAAACTGTTTGATATTTTTTTAATTTTAAAACTCTTTTATACTGTTTTACAGATTTTTATTTTTAAAACTGTTTTGTTTCATTTTGAAAAACTGTTTTATATATTTTATTTTAAAACTGTTTTTTATTTTTTTATTTAAAACTGTTTTATATTTTTTAATTTTTTAAAACTGTTTTGTTTATTGTTATAAAGATTTTTTTTAAAATTTTTTAAAACTGTTTTGTTTCATTTTGAAAAAACTGTTTTATATATTTTATTGAAAACTGTTTTGTATTTTTTTCATTTAAAACTGTTTTATATTTTTAATTTAAAATTGTTTTTTTTATTCTTAAAACTGCGTTTAAAACTGTCTTGTATTTTTTATTTAAAACTGTTTTGTACTTTTTAATTTTTTAAAACTGTTTTTTTATTGTTATAAAATTGCTTTATGTTTTTTTTTATTTAAAACTGTTTTGTATTTTTTTTATTTTAAACTGTTTTTTTACTGTTTTTTAGTGTTATAAAAACGTTTTATACATTTTTACTTTTTAAAATTATATATATAAATTTTTTCTTAAAACTGTTTTCACATTTTCTTTTAAAATTAAATATTTTTATTATTTTTGGAAATGTTTTTGTTTTGTTATTGTTTGATATATTTTTATTATTCTGGAAATTGTATTGGATTTTTTTTTAAGGTTTGGTTTTTATTTTAAACAAATGTCTGGTTAAACTATGTTTTATTTTTTTATATTTTAGAAATATTTTATTAGTTATTGTAAAAGTTTTACATATTTTGTATGTAAAAAGAGAATTTTGAAAAGAAGAGTGGAAACTTAATGGTAATAGTTAAGCGTATCTATTTGTTACTTTTGTTGCTTTTTTTTCTTGTTCTTTTTACAAAATTTATTTTATTATTATTATTTTATATTTTATTTATCTTAAATGACAAAGGATGAAAAAACTAAATAACACATTTTTTATTTTTTTTACATTTTGAAATAATTTTATTTTTCCGGACAACCGAACAAATGTTTGAGTTCACATAACCTAGTATGATATACATTAAACTAAGCAAACACTTAAGTCAAAAGCCCATAAATCAAACAAAACGTTCGAGTTTACATAGCTAAGTATGATATGCATTAGACTAAGCAAACGCTTAAGTCAAAAGCTCCCTCTTAAATCAAGTAAGAATATATATATATATATATAGAAAAGCTTTATGAGTAATTTTATTGTTAATATGTACGTCTAATCTATCTAGAGAACAAAATAAACATTTAAAAGTTACATATATAACGAGAACGAGAATTCTGACTATATTTTTAATTATTTCAATTAGACTTGTTATGATGGTCCTTGATGAAAGTTGACCACAGCAAAAGATGTATATAAGCTCGTAATATATATGATGATTGTTACGAAAATCGTCTGTAACTAACAGATGCAACAATAGTTACCACTAGAATTGTGATATCATATAACAACAATTCTAAAGTATCATAAAAACTCCTTTCTTAATTACCGCAAGCCTCTTCATTTTACAAATGAAGTTTAAAGACTGCAATATTATACTACCAACTTATCTATGGAGATACAGGTAGAGGTCAAGATATCATAATGCTCAATTTAAAGGCTGAAAAATGATGATTTGATAACTCTTTTTTCCATATAGAACTAATCAATAACCTTTTTATAATAATATAATAAAAGTAATATTCGAATTAAACAATAATATTTTAATAAAAATAACGTAAATGATTGTATAAACAATACTAATCGGGAAAATATGGATCCTCTGCAAAGATTATCTACCCATCTAAATTTTCACAACCGGTACGTGTAGTTGTGATGCGTGTCACTGTACGTTTTCCTTTCTTGATTAGAGAGAATTTGCAAGAGGAAAAAGTAAAACGAAGCCCCACTCACCCTATTTAAGACTACATTTAATTGCCAAGCTCTTGTGGTGGTCCTTGCTAACAATTATCTAGCTGCGTAGAAGCAGTAAAATAAACGGAGAAGAAAAAAACAGGGCCACCAAAAAATGGCCGTTGGGGCATTCTCCGGCCATGCTTCTTCTCCCAAGGGCTTCGACGGTAAGATCACACTCTCCGTTGTCATCACTTGCATCGTTGCTGCCTCCAGTGGTCTAATTTTCGGATACGACATCGGAATCACAGGTACTTTCATAAAATATTTTTCCGATTAATTTCTCTATTTTTTTCACCTCTCACCCTTCTTTTAATTTATGTGTTTCAATTATAATTTATTTTCGTAACAAGAGTATGTTTTTCTCTTCCAAAATTACGAAGCAATAAACTAGGTTACACTGCATGTGTATAATTGTTATTTTTTTTTTTCATGACAATTGGAATGGAGAATGATAAACGATGAGAGAAAAGAGGGTGGTGTTTGGTTTGGTAACCCTCTTTTTCTTTTCTGTTACTAAACGTCCTGCAGTGTAATTGAATTTTGGTCTACTTTGTCATTAATTCATTATTTTTTGTCTACTAGTCAACTCAAGTAAACTTTTGTTGACTTTTATACTTTTCAGTTATGGAAAGTAATGAAGACAAAATATATGTTATTCCAACTTTATTATCTTTATTTACAAAAAGAATGAGTGGAGAGAGAAATATATGAATTATAACTAATAAGAAAAGGGATAACAAATATAAAATAAAAAGTACACATAATTATGTACAATTAATTTGTAGAAACTCTAGTATAGTTTATTTAGATTTATTTATAAACTAATTTCAGTGTGATGATTTGGGATGAAAGGAAGAATTAATTGAAAGGAAAATGGTGATGTGTGATTTCAGGAGGTGTTACGACGATGAAACCATTTCTTGAAAAATTCTTCCCATCAATACTGAGAAAGTCTGCTAGAGCTGAAACAAACGTGTATTGTGTGTATGACAATCAGTTATTCACACTGTTTACGTCCTCTCTTCATCTGGCGGGACTGATATCCTCTCTCTTGGCCGGTCGTGTCACCACGGCGTTGGGTCGGAGAAACACCATGATCTTTGGTGGTTGCGTCTTTTTTGCCGGTGGTGCCATCAATGGTGCTGCTCAAAATATTTTTATGCTCATCTTGGGTCGTATCTTACTTGGCTTTGGGGTCGGTTTCACTAATCAAGTAAGTAAAATTTTTATTATATATCGTATGTTAGTAGTTTTAATTTTCATCACGTACTTGATCATTGATGCATTTATAAAAAAAAAAGTTTTAATTATGGAATTTAATTTTAGTAGCTTTAATTAGTTGGTATTTGGTTGGAGTTACGACGCTAGTTTCAGTTCAATTCCCATGACACTAGTGTTCTTCCTTGACACAAGTGTTCTTCCTTCTAAATTATGAATTCCTTTATAGTGTGATACGTGAGGCATTTTACAATGCATATAGTGGTCGTTTGAGTGTGTAATTATAGGAGTTAACACCTATTAATCCCCCTTTTCCCAATTAAGATTAGCTCCACAAATGTACATAATGTTGTTTTTAGGTGTGCAATTCCGGATCCTCCACTACATTAGGTGTGTAATTCCGGATCCTACATCCACAATTATCCCAAATCTTAACTATTTATTGCATTTTCTTCCCTCTTCAAATACTTTGTAACAATAGAATCAACGGACTTTGATGTTGACGGCATGAAATATTGGATCCAAACTCGTGCAATTGAATCCAGATTAAGTGCATCATCTCCTTTTTGTAATATACCTAAAAGAAGTGCATCATCTCCAACCACACTTGTTGTAATGTACCTAAAGGAACTTAAATGAAGGTACAGGCACCAATATAAGAGGAAACTTAGGAAGAATCATAAGATACAGAACATTCTAAAATTTCAAAAGACAACACAAAAGATAAATAGAGAAGTCCAAGAGATAGAGAGAGAATTCTAAGAGGCAAGAGATAATGTTACACACGTACTTCCTTTTTTTCCCACTTCCACTATCTCAAAATAAATTAGTCATCCCATTTACTATTTGGGTATTTTCTCTCTCTCACTCTTACTAGTGTTTCCTCCTTACTACTTGGTCCTTTAGTCATTCTTTCCTTTACTGTTGAGTTCCTTACAATTCCCCTCCATTGAATCCAACCTTGTCTTCAAGGTTGAAATTAGGGTAATACTTTGTATGACTGCTACATCTTTTCAAGTGACTTCTGTTTATCTGTTGTTTAATTTTTAAAATCACCCGACAGTCTATCACCTTTATTAGGTGCCTTTTTCATTGGTCAGCAACAAGAATGACATGTAAGGTTGCGATACATCTCCTTTAAACGGTTTCAAGCCTAAAACATGAAACATAGGGTGAATCACTGCAATAGGAGGTAATTTGAGTTTATAAGCCACTGTCCCAATTCTATCTATTATCTCAAACAGTCCAAAATATCTCATTGTCAGCTTGTGATTGTTTCTTAAAGCCAATGAGTGTTGCCTGTATGGTTGCAACTTAACCAAAACCAAGTCACCCACAACAAACTCCATATGTCTTCTATTCTTATTAGCTTGTTTCTTCATATGTATTTGCGCTCTTTCTAATTTTTTCTTCAATTGATCGAGCAGAATGTTCCTTTGTTGCAATAACTCCTTGATTGAAGGAGGGTCTGAGTCATTAGCATCCTATCTTGTCAAGGTAGGCGGGTCCCTACCATGTACTGCCTTAAAGGGAGTCATCCTTAAACTGCTATGGAAAGCAGTGTTATACCAGTATTCTGCCCAAGTCAGTACTTTGGACTAGTTCTTTGAATTTTGAAATGTGAGGTACCTCAAATACATTTCTAGACTATTGTTTAGTACCTCTAACTGGCCATCAGATTGTGAATGGTAAGCTGAAGACATCGTCAAGGAAGTGCCCTGTAATTTGAATTAGTGCTTCCAAAATTGACTTATGAATATTTTATCTGTGTCTGAGACTATAGATTTAGGCATTCCATGAAATTTGACAATATTCTACATGAACACTTCAACCACCATTCTACTATTATAATCTGTTTTAAGAGTAGCAAAGTGACCATATTTTGACAATCGATCCACCATTACCATAATTATTGTGAATGGCTACATCCTTCCAAATTTGAACTGGTATTAATGGTTGCAACAGCCCTGCAGGTGACGTATTCTAAGATTTTGCTTGTTAACAAACCAAGCAATGTTGCACAAACTTAGTGACATTCTCATTCATACCCTTCCAATGAAACTCCTTTTTGAGTCGAGTTAATGTTCTTCTAATTCCAGCTTGCCCCCCACTAATATTTTGAACTGAGAAGCCGGTTCAATTGGTAACTTCAAAAAATGAGCAATTCGGGGTTGGATAAAATTGTCACTGCTACCATTGTCCATAAGAATTTGCACCATTACACCCTACAACTGTCCTTGGAATTTCAAGGTGCCCAAACCATTGGCTCCTTTTAAAGTATTGTAAGAAAGATGGTGCTCTATCTCCAATAATTGTTTTATATCAGGAGGTGGGTCTGGTTCTATTGTTTGTTTGTCAGATTCCTCAACCTGAAGCAAAAACATGTGTTTATTTGGGTATCTATGGTTCAGAGTGAACTTCGCATCACATGTGTAGCATAAACTCTTTTCTCGTCTAATCTGCAACTCTGTTGGAGTCATTCTCTTCACGCTCCCAATGTTCACCATGTGAGATAGAGGTTTGGTGTTTGGTGTAGGAAGCAATGGAGGGAGGTTGTTGTTCTTGTTTTGATATTCTGATATATTTGAGTGAAACCTATTTGTAGGGATATACGAGGGGCTTATATTAGTATATTTTTTCTCATACAATCTTACTAAAGCCACAACTTTCGAAATAGATTCTGGACCTTGAGCAATCACGTCTCTGCATATTTTCGATTTTAACCCACTCAAAAAACAATCCAACAGTGCATCAGTCGAAAAACCTGTAATCCACTTGTAATCCTATTTGATAAAGTTGTGAATGAATGGTAGACTTCACTCACCGATGTTGTTTGCAATAACTTGAACAGAGTAGAACGTGGACATTCGTATAATGAGGGACCAAACTCTGCTTCCAAAGCTTTAGTAAAAAGCATCCAGGATTGAAACGGTTTGGTTTCAAGCATCATTTTAAACCATGGAACAAAATCTTTGTCCATCTGAATAGCAGCAATGGTTAGTCATTGATCCTCTGGTGCATGCTAGTAATAAAAGAACTTTTCTTCTTTAAAAATCCATTGTAAGACCTCATTACCATCGAAGCGAGGAAAGTCTAGGTTGACGCTTCTGGCCTGATATGGTTGGTTGGACACCGCTCCTTTGTCTGAGCTTGAACCATCATGATTTTTTTTTCGTACAAATCCGCAATCGCGAGATCTAGTCCCGCAAGTCATTTTGCCGTATTTTATTCTCTTTTCTCGCCATCCACACGGATCTATTCAACTACTTCCAGCATTTTCTTTATACCATTTTGGAGTTCCTTAAGACGGTTGTTTTATGTCAAGGTGGGAATGGAAGCACCAATGTAATGTACCTAAATGAACATGCAAGCACTAATGTAATATTAGAGGAAATATATCACAGTAGAAAACGAAAATTATTCTCAAGAGCAATAGCTACAATCCAGGAATAATCATAAGCTACAGAACATTCTAGAATTCCAAGAGACAACACAATCCAGGAAGAATCATAAGCTACAGAACAAGAATAATCATAAGCTATAGAACATCTAGAATTTCAAGAGACAACAAAAGAGATAGAGAGAGAAGTTCAAGAGACAAGAGAGAAAGAGAGAGAATTCCAAGAGACAGGAGATAAGGATACACAGGTACTACTCCCCATTTTTCCCACCTCCAATATCTTAAATAAATTAGTCATCACATTTACTAGTTGGGTATTTTCTTTCTCTCACTCTTATTGGTGTCCCAACTTTTTATTGCCTGTTAGGTGTCTTTTACCTCCAACCCATTTTGATTCTTCCTCTTTTTACTTAGGTCCTTGTCATTCTTTCCTTTACTGCTGAGTCTCTAACACTTGTCTTCATCCACCAAATTCTCTACATTCTCTCCAATTGTGTTGAGTAATAACACAATTAATGGTTTAGATGCTTAAAGTTGGAGAGTATCCGAGGTTGTGCAATTGAAACCGGAGCCTTTAGTTTCTCCGGTCACGTTTTCTTCATCTAAAATCTCATTCATTCACCCTTCATATTTTCTTTGATTACTTGTTTTTGAGGGATTAGAATGGGTCCACGAAGGCACGTAGGTAGAATCCACTATCACCCTATCTAAAATTATCCTATAATCCTTTCGACACTTACATAAAAAATATTCGCAGATTTTGGATACTCGCGAATAACTTTCTAAAATTAAAATTATTTTAAAATAAAATTCAAATAAATTTTGATCTTAAAATATAATTTAAATAAAAGTATTTGACATACTAGTACAAATAAATATATTCTTTCTAAAAAAATTCAAATAAGTTAGGTCACCAAGTATAAGTTAGAAAATAATTTCTTTAAAAACAACTTTTTTCATAAGTTAAATAAAAAGCATAAATTTATAAAATCAAATTATAAATACTTTTTCACTGTTAATTTTTCTCTCATCAATACTTAAATTGAAGTACTTGTTTGTGCATCATTCAGCTGCTCGAATTCAAGTGAGATTTCCAATGTAAGAAGATCCAAAAGTCCACCAAAACTAATTTGGACCAACTGAATCATTTTGACAAGTTCAAAACACAGGTTTCTACTTAGTAAAAAACATTACTTAAAATAGCTAATAATGCACATTTTGACACTTTGAGCTTTACTTAAAAACTCATGTAATCATATCCATCCATCTAATTCAATTTCAATACACAAACTATCAATTCAATATCAGTAGCAATCAACTCAAATCAATAATTCAAGGTAGTTTGAAAGAGTCTCTCTTCTTTGGAAGTTGTACAAAAGACTTAAAACAACATAACCAATTCCAAAAATTTAGTTAAGAACTAAATTAGGTAAAATGATTACTTTTCTCAATTAGCCTAACACATATTGGACTCAGATTCTATAAAAAAAAGGAGTTAAGAGATATTTAGAATAAAAAAAATTGTTCTAAATTGAATCTTCGGATGAAAATGATCTGAACTAGTCATCTACTACTCGCTAATATCCAATTTTGAGAAAAGAAGTGAGAACTGAGATAAAAAAAAAAAAAAAAATAGAGAGAGAAGGATGGAGATGAGAAGTTTTGAGAGAAAAGTAAGAACATCTTTAAATTGTTACTCACCTTGTATTTTTCCTTCACTTCTATTATCTACAAACTAGTTTTCTAAAACTATTTTAAAAAGTAAAAGCAGTAACATGATCAAACACACCCATACTCTTTGTTTTTTCTCTGTCAAAGGAAGTAACAATACCCTCCCTTTTATCACCATTTCGGTTGGAAACTTCTGATGATTTGTACTCACAAAATAACATTAATTTTGGTTGTGAAAGGATAAACACAGTTGGATTCTCGAACTTAATGAAGTCAAGGTCGCGATTCTAGATGAGCTATTATGAGATGAGATATTTGCAGCAATGAGATGAAATTTCGCTCTGTATAACTTAAAACAATTACATTGAATAAAAGTTCACTAATAACAATCTCAGATTTTTCTAATATATCATCTCTTTGGATTAATCTATCTTCAATATCACTCATGTCACAAAATTTGCAATGTTGCATGTCCATTAATTCTCTCAAACAAAGGCAACGCCAGTGTACTTGTCGGAAATCGCTCCACCCAGGTGGCGAGGCGCGTTCAACACGGGCTTCCAATTCTTCATCGGAATCGGCGTGGTGGCGGCGAACTGCATCAACTACGGCACGGCGAGGGTTCCATGGGGGTGGCGCGTGTCCCTGGGCCTGGCCACTGTCCCCGCAATCATCATGACAATGGGTGCCTTCCTAATCCCCGACACTCCGAGCAGCCTAGTAGAACGCGACCACATAGACGAAGCCCGACATGCCCTCCGCAAAGTGCGGGGCCCCACTGTCGACGTGGAACCCGAACTCCAACAACTCATTCAACTGTCGCAGGTTTCCAAAGCCATGCAAAAGGAAAGCGTTAGGACCATCTTTGAGGAACAGTACCGGCCTCAGTTGGTGATGGCGTTCGCTATTCCTCTGTCTCAGCAGCTTACGGGGATCAACATTGTGGCCTTCTATGCTCCTAACCTCTTTCAGTCTGTGGGCTTCGGCAACGACTCTGCGTTGCTTTCCGCTGTTATACTCGGACTCGTCAACCTCGCTTCCATCCTCGTCTCAACTTCCGTTGTGGATCGCTTCGGCAGAAGATTCTTGTTCATAGCCGGTGGCCTTCAAATGTTTCTCTGCATGGTACGTGTAATTTTTCTCATTATAATCAATGCTGGAATTGACTGCATATATTGTGTATTGAGTCTGTACTAAAATGTTTTGATAATTGTGAAGCTTGCGGTCGCTATTGTGCTGGGAGTGGCGAGTGGTGTTCATGGTATAGAGAACATTTCGAAGGGCAACGCCATAATGGTACTAGTGTTCTTGTGCTTCTACGCTGCAGGTTTTGGTTGGTCTTGGGGCCCTCTTTGCTGGCTAATTCCAAGTGAGATATTTCCCTTGAAGATAAGATCCACTGGTCAAAGCATAGCCGTGGCAGTGCAATTCTTGGCCGTGTTTGTTCTATCCCAGACGTTCTTGACCATGCTTTGCCACTTTAAGTTTGGGGCTTTCCTCTTCTACGCGAGTTGGATTGCAGTCATCACCATCTTTGTCGTACTGTTCTTGCCCGAGACCAAAGGAATTCCTTTGGATTCAATGTATGCAATATGGAGCAAACACTGGTATTGGAGAAGGTTTATTGTTAAAGGACAAGTTAGCCAAGATAATCTTCCAATGAATAGTTAATATTAGTACATATAAATATGTTTGGTCTTGCTTGTGGGTCGAAAATAAAATTTTCTGCATCTTAAAAGACCGTGGCTACATGCATGATGTATGATGTATATGAAAGCAAGAAAGTCTATATGGTTGGATGTATTTGTATTTCTAACTTCTCATTCTGCTGTAGTTTATAACAGAAATTTTCAAAATGGAAAGTATTTTTTTTATTGAAATAGATAAGTCGTTTCAAGTAAGGCTAACTTTATACGAAGTTATGCCACTTTAAACATGACTTTGGTTTGAGTAGGTTGAAGTTATTTATGGCAAACACGATTTCTATATAAATTTGAAGTCATAATAAGCAAAAACAACTTTGCTTAAGGTTTAAGTGAAGTTATCATAGGCTATGTCATATATTTTGTCCCTAGATCCTTTCTACCAATGTTGGTTAACGGTCCAATTTGAGATGGTTGTACTTTACATAATAGAATGAGTGATTAACATACCAAAAATCAAAATATGTAGAATGAATTAAAAATGAAAAGCAAATGTTTATTACTTGAGGATGTTAATATTTATACTTAATTTAGTTAACAATTGTTATGTTGGAGAAGGAGTATATGTTGATATATTCTTAAGGAGTATATTCTAAATAGTTGATGAGTATAAAATAATAACATGAAATATACATGTCAAAATTACATAGATATTTTCAGCTTATCATCTAATACTTTTTCGTTTCTTTATCAAAGATTTTGATTGATCTTTGTCATGTTCCTTTCATTTAACATTCATCAATGTTTGTCAAATGAAGTGAAAGATCTGCTCAATATTCTTTTATCTGTTCTTCAATCTTCAACTAAAAGTTGTGTGGTTGATTAATAGTCTCTTATCATCTGACAAATGATGTTTTTATATGATCTTATCTTCTTCTTATTAGACATATCCACATGCTTTGTTGGTTTAAGTACATAATCACAGTTGTAGGATGTTGAAATTTTTCTTGAACATGCCACAACTTTGTATTATTCGACATCATCTAAATAATCACATATGCATGCACAACCACTGTTGAATTTGTCTAGTATGTAAAGGCCATTATTTTTCACTCCCTTAGGAACTATAAACACTTCTTTTAAAATCTTTATCACACCTTTTTCAATCCTGTTATCAAACCTATAGGACTGACATAGTGATTGACAAAAGATTTCTCTTAAGCTCTAGAACATACCTTACATTTTGCAACAACACCTCCCAGTTGTCAAACATCTTCAATCTAATTGACCCCATGGCTTGTACCTTATAGGCTTTATTGCTTTCCAAAAGAACTGAACTTTCTTCTTTCAGTTCTAAGGTTTCAAAGAACTCCTTCAATGGTCATATATAATAAATGCATCTTGAGTGCATAACCTAACTCATTTGTGTATTTGAGATAATGCGACCAAAAATCTAGCAAACTCATAGTTGTTAGATGTTATCACAACATCAGCCAATTCCCTTATGAAATGGGATTTTTTTACCTTACTTTTTCTTCTCCTTCTTTGGACTATCCACCTTAATGACCTCTCTTATGGCAAAGGTAGCACTCACACATTCTATTTGCTCTATCACCATATGAGTACTTTGACTTCTTCCATTTCATCTCCTTCTTTTTCTTACCCTTTGACTTTGAGACATTAAACTCGACTCACTATCATATCTTTAGACACTTGAACCTTATATAGATCTTTAGTTTGAATTGAGGTATGCACCTCCTCTGGAGTAATGATTTGTTCCTTACTGAATAATAAAACGTCTTTGAAATGCTCAAATGTCTTAGGCAAGGTGTCAATAAGTAGTAAAGCCTTATCTTCATCCCCGAGCTTCACTTCAATGTTCTCCAAATTATCTATAATCTTGTTACAAACTGTTAGTTGCTCCACCATCTTTCTTGATTAAGTTATCCTTAATGAATATAGTTGTTGTTTCAATTAGAATCTATGTGTCAAAGATTTAGTTATATACAATGACTCAAGTTTCATCCACATTGACATAATAATTTTCCCCTTCATGAATTTCTTCAATGCCTTATCACCAAGATACCAAATTATGGGACTCCTGACGTTGTTGGTCATGTCAGACTTCTTCTTTTAAGACAACAATGCTGACATGTTCACTTCCACTAGTGCATTATTATATCCTTGTTGTAAGATAGCCTCCATCTTAATTCTCCATAATCTGAAATCGGTCTCTAGAAAACTTCTCGATGTCAAGCTGGCGGTCATGTCTCTAATTTTAGACTTCTTGACTATCTTCCTCTTGTCTCCACTGGTGATGTCGATTGTTGTGAAAGAAAACACATAAGAACAAGAAAGACAAAAAGCAATTGTATTAAACTAGAAGATTCATGGAGTTTGCTTGTCAAATGTAATGCATCTGCATACACATAAAGTTATAGAACCAAAGAAAATGAAATAACAAAAAATTGTTAAGACAATTAAGATAAAACACCATTTAATACAGGTGATAAATGGTAGTTCTAAATGTGAGACCACTAGTAGAAAAAATATATTTCACGAGAGGATATCACCGCGGTTAAGAGGGAACCACATTTAAAAACAATGCGTGACATTTTTGAAATTATGTGCACTGCAGTTGGTGCGAGAACCGCAGTGGTAAGACACACAAATATTTAAAATGAAATTCTGCAGAGAGATACCACCGCGATTGTTTCCAGAACCGCGGTGATAGACACCTAAATGATTTTTAAATTTCTTTCAGAGAGGATAGTACTGCAGTTGTTTCCAGAACTGCGGTGATAGACACCTAATATAATTTTTAAATTATTTTGAAGGGAGGATACCACCGCATGAAAGGCCTGTTTTCTTCATTTCTTCTTTTGCTTTATTAGGGCACTCTCAACATTTTCTTCTACTTCTTCTTCTTTTGCTGCTTTGTGTTGAATCATGGATCAGAAAGTCGATCTCAACGCTCCCCATTCCATGGGAACCACTATCATCGACATTACTTACAATGGTGGTGTCGTTCTAGGAGGCTATTCTCGAACCAGCACTGGTACACTCTCTTTCTCCAGCTTAAATCTAAGCCTAAATTAATTTAGAGTTTTTCATTTTTAGTGTTTCAAATAGCTTCTTTTTTCCTCTGGGTAATTAATTCCTTGCTTCATTTTTGAGAATCGAGATTCTTGTTGTTCATTTGGGGAGTAATGTTGGATCCCTTTTCCACTTTCAGAAGTGTATGTTGCTAACCGGGCATCAGACAAAATTACACAGCTCACTGATAATGTCTATGTCTGTCGTTCTGTATCGGTATTTATCTTTCTATCTTATGACTTCTTTGTAAATGTCAAATTTTTGTTTTCTATCACCCTGGATTTGATTGGTGCTTTTGTTACTTGCTTGCTTTGTCTTGAATAATTATGCCTTTTCACTTCTCATAATTTATGGTGTTGAACATTTTTGTTGATGTTTAAAAGTATGTGATTTCGAACACAATTTGTTAGTTGAATGTATTGGCAGAGAGTAGAGGGAATTGCACCAACACAATGGCTTACGTTGCAATGAATCCAACTAAACCCAGTTTGAAGGAGAGTGAGGAGCAGATCCATAAGATCAGAATCACCCTTTCCAACACCAGTGCGGTTTTCCCTACAACTGCAGTGGTATGTCCTTTTTTTTTGGGCATTTCTTATCGCGGTTGCTTAAGAAACACGGTGGTATGTTATACTTTTCATCGCGGTTGGATCTACCGTGATTTCAGAGTCGCAATTGTAAGCCTTATATAACCGCGATTAAATGTATTTTTCTACTAGTGGATGGTCTAATTGTTCTTAACACTACTAAATGTTCTCTAGTTCTAGTAGATAGTTTTCTATACTATTTATCAAATGATTATGACTTGAAAACAAATACATCAATCTAATTAATTAGAGTGATAATTATAATTTTAACATTTAAATTATATATATATATATATATATATATATATATATATATATTAATATTTTTCAATCAACAAAAGTGAGTAAAATAATATCAATGCGATTGTTTTCGAATATTTGTGATTGTTATGTAAAAATAGAAAGAAAGAAGAAATATCATACCACTATGTTGTTTAATTTATTCTTAATATAAGACAAAATTTATATCCTTAAATTTAATCTAGTTGGAGTTATGTTTTGATGAATTATATGTTATTATATTATAATAATTGAATTTATTAAGTTCTATTTCTTGTTTGTTATCTAACTAATGCACTTAATAATAACACTTAATAATAATTTGTCTAAATTATGAGAAAAAGTGAGTATCTTAACTTTTTAAATATATTAAAGTGTTTTTAGAAACATTTTTAATAAACTATAATATATCTTGAATTATATGATATCATATTTCATGTTATTATAATGGTAATTAGAAAGTGATATTGAAAATAAGTGAGTTGGTTAAGTCTTGTATTTCATTTGTTGTCTAACTCACTCACTTAACAATAATTTTTTGAATTATAATATAATAAAATTGAAATATCCAATCTTTGTGAAAGTGTGTTTAGAATCATTTATAATAAACTGTCTAACTATAACATATTATATATGGCTTTTGTACTTTGTTTGGATATGTTATTATTGGATCTTCAATTTTGATTGTAAGGTGATGCTTGTTGATCTTCTGCTGAGCATTTGGTTCCCACTATTTTTAGTAAGGTTTTGACTCTCGATCTTATTTTGAGTATTTAATCTCGACCTTCGGCAGAGGTCTCAACACTTGATCAAGAGAGGTTGGTCATCTATCGATGTGGTGGAGGTCTCAGTTTTTACTTGAGAGGAGATGTTGGTCATGCACTAAGGTCGCGATACTCTTTATCTTCTTAAGAATCTTGTATGATAATCTTTGGCTTTAGCCTTTTGAGTAGTCGGTCTTCGGGTTTCGATTGAGTTGGGAAGTTGTCTTGTTACGATAGGATGACGAGATTGTTGTGTTGGCTTTCTGTCGAGGTCTCGACTCTTCCTCAGGACACAAAGTTGACAAGTCGGTCTTCTATAAAAAGGGTATCTACAAAAGATTCTCATATGCTTAAGTTAGTACTCAGATATTTGGAGATTTTGAAAGTTTGTTAAAAGTGTACCTTTTATCATATGGTGCACTTGTATCTATAGGCATCCACATGCACTCTTCATAACATGTTTGGATTATTACGACCTTCTAAATTAATTTTGACGATACAGATAGATTTAAAGATCAATTATCATAATTAGACTCATTAGATGTTTTAGGTACTCGACAAGTACTCGACATAACTCTATAAACACTTTTTAGACTATACTTGATCTCGACCAAACACATCTCGAACTATACTTGATTTCGACAAGTTTCAACTACTTGCTATTAATATTTCTAATTTCTTTAACTATCATATATGTAAAATAATATTTTATAAATCACATACATATTTAGTGGAAATAATGTTTTAAAAAAACAAGACCAAAACATTTCCACACATATAATTAGTTTGTATGAATTTACAAAGTTATATTAGTAAAAAACTTATATGGCAAATTTTGACCTAGTGTAATGAATTTACATATAAAATAATATAATAAATTTTATTTGCTTTTTAATTTCACGATATCCGCAGTAGCACACCTGGTTAATTTCATGATGAAATCTGGGTTCAACTCCCAGCTTTACGTAAACAAATATCTTTTCCAATACTCTCTAAAGCATTCAATAATGAAATATAAAATTCATTTTGACTTAAATATAGCTTAGTTGGGATAATGTTTTTTATTTCTTTCAAAACAAAATTTCTTTATTTTTAAATAAAATTTTAAAAATTGTTTTTAGTCTTGGAAAATATGTGACTTCAATATATTTAGTTCGGATAATGTTTTTTATTTCTATAAAAAAAAAATTCTTTATTTTTAAATGAAATTTTAAAAATTGTTTTTAGTCTTGGAAAATATGTGAATTTTTATTTGATTTTGTTTGTATACAAACTAAATAACTTTAGTTAATTTTTAAATGAGATGAATTATTATACCTAAAATTTAATTTGGTTTACAAATGAAGTATTATTTTTTCTAAAGGAAACCCCTTATGTAAATAAATATCTTTTCTAGTAATCATGAAAATCTGCAATCCGTTTTGATTTAAATATATTATAGTTTGGATAATTCTTTTCTATTTCTATCAAACATTTTTCTTTATTTTTGTATCTTTATAAAATTTTAAAAATTGTTTTGTCTTAAAAAATATGTGAATTTTCCTTTGATTTTTTTTGTATACAAACTAAAGGGAGTTTTTTTTTTTTTTTTTTTTCTTTAACATATTTGTAGTTTACTCTTTATGCATGAAAGATGCGGGAGCTTGAAGAATTAGTAGAAGATGAATTCCACCAAGTGAAGTAGACAAAGAATAGGTTTAGTGAAAGGTTTAGTGAAAAGTTAGATCAAGTCATTAAGAGAAGTTTAGGTAAGAGTTTGGAATGAAACTACTTTATAGATAACTCAAAAACATGTTGAAGGACTAATTTGACATCAACTTTGTACTAATTTCAAAGTTAATATTTTATTGACTAATCACTCTTATTTATGGGAGACGTCATTTTTAGAGCCAAAATTTGAATTGGAAAACGAACCCTAACCTTAGCATTATTATTAATATTATTATTATTATAAATACTAATATTATTATTATTATTAATATAATAAAATTATTAATATTATTGATATTATTATATTGTTATTATTTTTAATATTATTACTACTATTATTAATAATATTATTAGATATTATTAATATTTTTAATAAAATTGTTATTATTATTAATAATACTATTAATATAATAATATTATTGATATTATCATGAATATTATTAACAATATTATTATTATTAATATTAATGTTAATGTTATTA
>Ga0209489_105498_pt1 | contig 21880 bp, 14 predicted proteins | sample SiratrowhiteBW_FD_187527 | JGI IMG/M metagenome (GOLD analysis project Ga0209489, IMG submission 187527) | Root nodule microbial communities of legume samples collected from California, USA - Siratro white BW (SPAdes) (version 2) | ecosystem: Host-associated > Plants > Roots > Nodule | place...
GCTCCCACTGTCCACTAGAATCGCAACTGCGGAACTATTGATATGACCCAAAACCTTGAGAGTTTGAGGTATTATGTGGCCCGTTAATGCGTGTAAGCTGATTTGGGCCGCCATTGTATCCGGTGGTTCGGGCGGGTCATTAAGGGTCGGGTCGTCTATACGAAGGAGACTGTTCAAATCAATCTCATCAATTCCAGGGTCGTTTGATTCCGCTATCAACAACATAAACTCGCGTTTGCATTTGTGCCCTGGTCGATACCGCTCGTCACAGTAATAGCACAAGTTCTTTTCAAGGCGACTTTGGAGCTCGGCTGGCGACAACCGTTTGACGGCAAGCAGATTAGGGTTCGATTTGGGTTTCTGAAAATATGAGTTTGCAATTTGAGTGTTGGGAGGAAGGGTAAACGTTGCGGGTTTGGCGGTCGAGGGAGAAGGGCGTGTATACTGGTTTGATATGGAAGCTTATGTGAATTTTTCCTCTTGCAATTTTGCTAAGCTCACGGCTTGGGATAACGAAATTGGTTGGAAGGCTTGCACCTCTCTTCGGATTTCAGGCTTAAGACCTGAGATAAAGCAGCTAAGGTAGAAAGGTGGAGGTAACCCCACAATTCGATTTGCAAGAGATTCGAACTGGTTTTGGTATTCTCGAACAGTTGAAGTTTGGCAAAGTTTGAACAAGGCTCCTCTTGGGTCTTCATAATGTGATGGTGCAAAACGAATTTCTAAGGAATGAAGAAAGTTTTGCCACGTTGATATTAGGTTGTTGTCATGCATCCATTGGAACCAAGTAAGAGCTTCTCCTTCCATGGAGAAAGAAGCCATTTTGAGCCTTTGATCTTCCGGAGTTCGGTGATAGTCAAAAAATTGCTTGATTTTGAAAATCCAAGCTAGCGGTTCAGACCCATCAAATCGAGGCATGTCCAGTTTCAAAGAGGTTCGAGAAAATTGTTAAAGAGGGAAATTACCGGCAGCAGTATCTCCAGACCCCACTCGCAGCGCCACTTGAGCTTCCAAATTGGACATGCGAACATTCATAGCTTCTTGGAAGGTTTTTTGGTTTTCAAGTAGTTGAAGAATGGAATCAATTTTTTCATCGTTTTTTGACCCAGCCATGGCCTCTCAACGAAAGCACCAGTTGAAATGCCTATTTTACAGGTTAGGCTTCCTCCAGGAAAAAGAAAGAGATGAGTGAATAATTCTTTTTTTTTGTTCTCCTTTTATTTGCAGTAAACTCCCATACATATAGCTGGATTCTGTTACAATAGAAAAGAACAAAATCTACGAAAGATCCTAACAAATTGAGAGATTACTGCTATGCCCTTAAACCTATCTTTGATTTTCATCTTCTATTTCATTTTGCCTTTCACCGTGCAGTCATAGTCATCAAAATACTTAGGTTTAGTGCTCTGTCTTTTGGGCTTGCTCCTTGTTGTTGGCTTGCTCAATTCAGCCTCTTTGTTGTCCTCTGTTATCTCTTCTTGGGCCATCAACGAACTGTACAAAGTCAAATAATCTATGAATTTTCAGCTTGGTGTTTTACTTTTCAGCCCTGTGACATATATTCTTAAAACTTTTGGCTTATAGGTCATTGCAACTTTATTGAAGACAATATTTTGATTTGACGATACACTTAATAAATCTTAACTCAAAACACCATAATTTACAAATCTTTACAATTTTTAGGATATCCTAAAACATCTTTCTAAAAACATTTAATTTTAGTTTTTCCGGCTTAATGTAAACATATATAAGATAACCAAAAATTCTCAAATTCTTTTAATTAGAAGAATGCTTTCATCAGATTTCCTCAAGAATAAGTAGATAGTAATGATAATAGCTTAGTCCAATACATCTTTGAAATTCTAGTCTCAATAACGTATATTTTTTTTTTCTAGAACGATCATGTTGCAAGTCATTCTTTTGAAGATTTATTATCATATACTTTTGTTTTCTAAAGTGCTCAACCTTAGAAATTAAGTATCGATGTTAAACTTTACAACGAAAGAAAATATAATGGAAATATAGCAAGAGAAATTGAATTATGCTTTAAGAATTGTTATTCAACTTATCAAATAAGAAATGGATCAAGAGTTTTGTAGAACATTATTTATCTCTTTTAAAAAAAGACTTAATCATAAAAAAAAAATTGAAACATATTAAATAAAAGAGATAAAAGTTTAATAAAATTAAAACGCAATATTTTTAATATTGCTTTATTCGTAATCTATTAGTCTTTAATATTCTACCAAGAGTTCACTGACCATAAAATAGTTCTAAGTAATTTATTCACCTAGCTTTTATGGTTTCTTACATAAGTATTTTTCTATTTGTTTCAACATGTAAAACACAAGGTGGTCCATACATGTAAAGCCTTCTCAGAGTTCAACCTTTTTAGTTAGAAAAAAAAAAAAATAGAGTAAGACTTCATACTACTTCGTCTTTAAATGGACATAAGTTTTGGAACAAATCATTTCTACTCAGATTTTTTTTACATTTAGATGAGACAGTAGAGAACATTTAATACATTAAATTATGGTAAGAGCTTGGGAATATGGTCTGTGTCTGAGAAACTCATGATCCAATGATCATAAGATGAACTTATCCAGTACAAAACTTATTAAATTGTGTCCGAGTGAATAAAAATTATTGAAACCAAATATATGAAATGCCAAACATCTAATTCTTTTAATGATAACAAAAGATATTAAAACTTAGGAATGATCTCAAAGTGTTTTATATTTTGAATAAAATGTTTAATAACTTGTTTCTATACCTGATTTTGAAAAATGACTTGGTAAAATACATTTTTCAATGCAGTCTTGTATAAGACTTTGTCTATGAAAACAAATATTTCATCTATTTATTACCATTTTTTTATCACTTGTGATTGTGAAGTTTCAACATACTTTTGGTTTGAAGTATGACATCCTTCTGTGTTGTATAACTTTTATGAAACATTTAACCAAAATTTACTTTTACGGATACAATTTTTTTATTGGAATAGTCATCTTTAATAATGATTATGAACACATTTGTAAGATTGGTATTAGTTGAATTGTTATTGAAAATATTTTTTTATGATAACTCATTATCATCATATACATCATCTACAATGATAATATGTGAAAAATCATTGTTACAGGTACGAAGTCACAATGTTCATATATAATGACAATTTTGAACAAAATAATTATCAGGATGATGTATATAAAAAAATTGTCAATTATACTAAATCTGACAACAAATTTATTCAAAACCATTGTTGCAGATAATAATATAACAACTATTGAGACTATAACCATCGTTATATTATTTTTTTAAGTCGTAATTGTTTTCTATTGCTTACCTCAATTAAACAACCTGTATATATCAAAGTATGTTGCAAAGCAACAAGAATCAACATCATATCAACCAATAGAAAACAATATAATGAAAATGAAGTATATAAAAATTGTAAGTAAATATTGCAAATGTCAAGAATTTTAAAACATAAAACTATCTATCAGTGAAAAGTAAAATTAAAGAATGAAGTGTACAAATTATTCTACCAGTTATAGAAATTAATAAAATATATTATTGATGTTAATCTAATATAATCAATAAATTCAAAGATATAACCAAAGTAATATATATATATATATATATATATATATATATTAGTATAAATTTTATTTTATTAAGTTGATTTTGTGAGGTTATGTTAATCTTAAATTCTTTTTTCTTAGTGTTAATATTGTCTAAATGCATGTAAATCTCACTTTTTCAATTAAAGATATAATCATGTTTCATTAAAAAAGACTCACATTTTATAGCAAATTGGTACATAAGTTTTAATAAAAATTTCTTATATTTCACATGATTTCTAAAACATTTTGCATTGCTCTTCAGGTCACATAAAATGAAAGCGCAATAATTAACCACAATCAAATATGCACATAAGAATAATTGTAAAATGCAATGAAGTAGGTTTTATGAAATATTTGAATTGTAGATTAAAATATATATACTATTTAACTAGCCATTAATCTTCACAAAATTAAACAATTCAAGAAAGATTTAATATAATGATTATTATTACTCTCCTCTTGTTTTCATATATAAATAAATCATAGGAAATTTTCAAACTAGAGGTAGGATATAGTTTTTATATTAAATTTTGGATGAGAAACTATGATTCACTTGATATAATATAACAAAAAAAATTGAGAAGCATACAACATTATTATCTAACCAATCATTACACTAATGTAATTTCAATGTTCAATAAAACAAACTAAATTTACACATTTAACATATCAATCTATAAGAAATTACAATATTACACGTGATATTGATTAAACTAAGTAAAATTTTATAATTTTACAAAATTATAAAACTATTTCAAGATTCATAATTCAAAGTTTATGCAATTTTTTTCAAAATTTTGACAGCGTAAAGCATAAGATATGAAGCTCTAATAAATAAAACAATTTCATTTGTGACACCCTTATATCTAATACTAATGTGTTTAAAGAATTGACTAATACAACTATTAGAAAATAATCAAAATATAACTGAAAAGCGAGTATAACAATATCCGAATGCCTGTATGCTATGAGATGGTAGAAAGAAACGTCGTGACAACACTCAATGGAACATAACAAATAATGACACTTTCTAACAATCAAATCAGATCCAGTAACAATGACAACAATAACCACAAACAACCCCAAGAAGGAGTGACAGTGTTGAAAAGTAATAATAAAAGAAAGGAGTGGATCTAAACCAATGTATAAATCGAAATACGATAATTGCTTCCAAATCATCATGATATGTTAAACAAAATTTGAAAAAACAATTGAACTATTATAGGACAATAGTCATGTTTAGTATTTTCAACTCGTTATTTTACACTAGTTTGTTAGGATATGCCATTTTCTTTCTTCCATTTTCTATTATTATAAAAGAAATTTTTGTATAATTTTTTATAAGTATATTTCTAGCTAACATAGATTATTTTATTTAATTGAATTTTGAAATGTAATTAATAAAAAGAAATTTATAGCGAAAATTATAATTAACAAAAGATACAGAATTTTATAATAAAATGATGAAGGTTTTTATCGTGAGACGTATAAAATTGGTGGTTATACCATTTTAGATCTTTAATAGAATATTTAATATATTCAACCCCAATATAGCCTGAGTTTAAACATTTTTACTTTATCAAACAATTAAAAAAATAACTTTTAAAATAATTATTATAAAAAAATATTATGATTTACAATTAAAGTATAATATAAAAGAGAAATCGTATACCCTTTCAATGTACCTAAAAGTCAACTTGTATGGTAGGTGCATCAACTAAGAAGAGAACCATGCTGGCTAATAATCTCAGAGAAAATGTAACGCATAGTTTAGCATAGTCAAATTAATCAGATAACATTAATGGTTGCACTTCTTATATACAAATGGAAATTATAGTTGTTGTGTAGAGTGCTCCTCATTTTTCATTTTTGCAGTAATCCAAATGAAATTTATTTTGTGTCAAATAGAAAGATACCTATCAATCACTAAATCTGTAGTTAGGCAGATACCTGACACTATTTTTAACATAATCGATTCTATTAATCCTTTTCCTTTGTTTCACCTAAAAAATATAAGCTAATATCTCATTCATGTAAATCACATTAATAGCACTTGAAATTGGAAATTGCATCATATAAGCATATGACAAATGAGTAGACGCCTTAATTCAAACAATATTTTAACTTTTTATCTATATTATTATCATTAGTAATAAAAGATTTTTTTTAAGTTCTTCATGAATTTAGATATTTTTAATTAAATTTATATTAAATTATTTCTTTTATTAAGTATTCAATTTTTTATATTTTTCAATTAATTTTTTATTAATTAGATGATTATTTATTTTCACATATTAATAAATATAAAGTTTTATAGTTAATATAAAATAATATTATGATTAATATAAGAAAATAAATAATCTTTTGATTTTAATTAAAAATATATTAGATAATAAGGAATTATCACATATAAATGATGATTATGATTTTTTACTGATATAAGTAATGACATGAAAGGTATTAAAAAGTATGACAACTCCAATATACAATAACTTTTTAATTAAAACAACAAAATAAATTATCATTTTAAATAAAAAATAATATCGTTTTATATTATCAATAAAATAATATATTTCCTAGTATATATACACATAAGTTCAGAAAATAAGAGAACAATTATGTTATCAAATTAAAAAAGTTAAATAAAAAATTCAATTAAATAATTAAAAATTTTGAGTCATCAATTAAAAGAATTTAAAACTTAATTAAACCTTAACACCATTATAAAAGCAATAACATTCATAATAATGCTAACCACCAAAATATCACTATTGCAATTTCAAGTACATTTTGAGCAAGTAAGATGCTCCATCTTAATTAAATTAAGATAAATATCAAGATAATGTCTTTTATGAATTTCAACCATTCATTTATTATCCATACCTATATGTAAGTAAGTCTTTATTACCCAACAAGACCATAATAAATGTGGTTGATTATGTCATCCCTTAAGTCGGTGACTCACATTCTTTGGATTACATTATTTGGATTCATTTACGCACGAGCTTAAAGTTTCATAATATAAGATTGTACTTCATGTTTATGTACTTGATGAATATGTTCTGAAATTTTAAGTAAAAGTAGTGTTTCGCATTTATGCCTATGGCTGTTTCGTGGCTCAATGACGTAGTCACTTTCTATTTTTCCTGATCTTCTTGATCTTAACACTAACCACATAAGCTTTTGATTTGATTAACTAAAGGCAATAGTACTAAATCAATAATTACTTTTATAAATAAAATGGAAATTTAAATTCTTTATTAAATTCTCTTTTAATACACTTTTATTTGTTAGGTTAAATTTATGGGTATTATACTATATGGATTCCTTATATTTAATGAGTAAAAGGACTGACGCCGACAAGACTAAAATAAAATGAAGACTTTAGTATAGGGTGAAGTTTAAGGCTATTGTAGGACGATTTTTTTTTTTTCTTTTTCTTTTATGACTTAAACTTGAAGAAGTTAAAAGAGAAACAGTAAAACTGTGTCTTCTGTACAAGGATGAACTGACAGTATACAATACTTTTTTCTTTTTCAATTATATTGTAAACTTATTTTTTTTAACCTAAAGGAATATGATTAAATATTAAACAATAGATTTTATAGCCTAATTTAATTTTATAAATTTAACTTTGTAAGGTGAGATTTGTATTTATTTATAAACTATTGAAAACTCTCATCTTTAATTGATAAAAAATCTCCAACACATTCTATGTCAAGACTCCTCATAGTTGTCGAGACTCCTCATAGTTGTCGAGACTCCTCGTAGCGGCCTAATAGCGAGTGGCCGAATAGCGAGTAACCGAATAGGTCTAACAACATTGTTAAGATAGATTCTGATACCATATTAAGAAGTAAATTTTAAGTCTAACTCAACCTTACAATACCAGCTTGTAAGGTAGAATTTGTAACCACTTATAAACTATTGAAATGTCTCATCTCTAATCGAGAATCTCTAATATTAAAAAATGATAATTTAATAGTTAAAGACCGAAAACAAAAATAAAAATTAAAAATAAATATTATTAATCCTTAAGTGTAATAAAAAAAAGTTATTTTGTGAGAGCTTAGTTACATTGATGTTAATAACACTTTATTTTGATAATGGAAAGAATATTCCTATATATGAATATCATATTTAACATATTTATATTATATAATAAGGATTAAAATTTATAAACACTTTGCTGAATCTTTACTTTAAATCTCTTTCATTTACTTTACTGTATTATTCTATTTACGTATTTTTTTTATTATTTTCTTGTAAATTCTTGACTAAATTTTATTTTGAGTAATATTTTTATTTGTAAAGATGTTTATGAATATTTAATTTAATAGATAAACCTAAACTCATAAATCCATTATGAATGATTAAATTCATATAAAAAAAAATTAACCTCTGGAAAGTGTTGTGTTAAGGATAATGATAAAAAAAGAATGAAAATAACATTTTTTTAAAATTTTCTTTAATCTAATTTGAAAATGAGAGACACTAATTAATAGAATCCATACACTACAAGAAAAAAGTTATTTAGAAACCAATATTTAGCTACCAAAATGAAATGATTACTAATTGTGACCAAAATAGTCACCAAATTAAATTTTGGTTGTTAAATAACTACAAAATAGAAGTAATGATTGAATTTAGTGACCAATTAAGTCAAATAATTGGTATCTAACATTAGATACCAAAGTTTTAGTGACTTATGCCATTAGATTCTAAATTAGTATCTAATTAAGTTAGAGACTAATTTAGAATCTAATGATATAGGTCACTAAAACCTTGGTAGCTAGTGTTAGAAACTAATTATTTGACTTAATTGGTCACTAAATTCAATCATTACTTATATTTTATAGTTATTTAGCAACCAAAATTTAATTTGGTGACTATTTTGATCACAATTAAAAACTATTTCGTTTGATAACTAAAACTTGATCTCTTCACAATCTTTTTCTTCTTGTAGTGATATGAATTTTAATATTCAATCATATAAAATAACGTATACATAAAGAAAGTGTAAGCATAAGTATAGCGGTATAGCTAGATTCCTTGGACCATGTTGCTATTTTTCTCTATATATCTCTTAAAGCAATGTGAAACATAGCAAACAATAGAAATGGGAGACAACTGAATACAAAGGTTTTAAAAAATAGACATATTAGAAGGGTTATTAATAGTTATCATCTAAAAAAATATATGGCTTAATTTGGACATCATTTGTTGTTCATGAACAAAATAATGTATTTAATTTATCGTCTCTTTTATATAGAAAATATTTTTGAAAAGACAAATTACGCTAATAACAATATTAACTCGGAAAGATTGAAAATGAAAAGTATCTCTTAATTTAAAAGATCTGAAAAATTTGTTTATACTATCTGCTCTGAGCTACAACAATGAAGGGTGGTAGAAGTTGAAAGTAAAAGAAAGTGCAATATCCAAGACTTAAAAGGAACATGTTCACCAAATCCAAAACAAAGCATTTAGTGCAGAGATCTTTTGAAATTGATACTAAACAAGATCTTTTTGAAAAAGATAATCTTTTATCTCTATGTAAATAGTTTTATATTGGTCTTTACATATTTGAGATCTATTTTAGTGATTGTAACTTTTATATTTGAGATCCAATAAGATGTTATACCTAAACATAAAATGAGTTTATAAACTGTATTAGTCTTTAAAATATTTAGATGTCTAGATTTAAACTTTTGTGTATATTTTTCAAATATCTTCAATGTGTATATTGAAGTATGTGAAAAAGTTACCTGAATAGTAAAAGTTTGCAGAAGCTAGTAAATAATACTCATAACACATAAAAGATAAGTTTGAATAATTTACCAAAGAATACACATTTTATAAGCTAAAATTTATCATACTAATTACATGGTATCTTGATAAAAATAATACTAAAACTCGAATTGTAATCAAATTTAGTAGTGAAATTTTGACTAATTTTCAAAAATTGACTGTTGTCTCAAATAAAGATGAAACATTAAAAATTGTGTTTATACTCTTTTATCTTTTTATTTGTCCGATTTATTATTCTAAAATTGAATAATGATTTAATGGCATTAGATTATTGTTATAATCATATATACTTACATTTTCTTTGAGTTCATCATATCACGTAAGACTCTTAGTCTAATAAACTCTTTTTATCCTTTTAAGATATAAGATATTAAAATATATACAAGTCTATTTATTATTCTACTTAGCAATTTTATATGGATTATGGAAAACTTTATACATAATTTTGAACCTAACGTATATACAGGTATAGTAAAAAGAAACTAAAAAGAGATATCTTTTTATATAGTTAAAGGAATAACCAATACTGTAGAATGTCTACATCAACTGCATACAATAATATATGGATAAAATGTTTAGTACATCAATTAATTCAATAACAATTCGAAATAAGGTGCTTATTTTTAGTTTGATTCGTATTACAGACATCAAAATTTGTAAAGCAAAAACATATTCACACATATACATTTAATAATGTTGCTTTCTACATACATGAATAATAAGTGTATAAACTTCTAAAAATCTGCTAAACAACTTAAAAGAAATTATAGACTACCTAAATTCATTCTAAAAATGTGTAATATGATCTAAAATTAAAAGATAAGACGGAAGGTAATTAATGTATCTTAAAATAAATGTAACTTTAAGTACATTTTCTCAATTTAGAAATCATCTTGTTCACTTAAGTGGAATGTTTTCAACAATATCTTGAAATAATAATTCATTATTCCCAAAGTAACACATAATAATTTAACAGTACCGCAACAAATAATAAAAGGTATAAATCATCTTACCTATTAAAGTAAGATTAATTATAGTTCACATATCCAATGCAAGATGAAATGGTCACACTGATACATTATTTTTTTTATTAGGCTGAAATGTACAAGGAATTTTATTAAATGACTAAACTAATGTTAAGTGTTTTTTTTTATTTAAGAATAATCCAATTTAGGTTCCTATATTTACTAGTATATTTATCATCCTTGATTGCATTAACAACTCTGGTTAAAAGAAACAAACAATGAATATATGTTCACAACTATTAATACAAATACAATGTCTTTTTACATTAAGGTGGAGTTTCTCATGCAATCAAGGTAAGCATTAGTGTCAAAAATTGTTAATGTTGTCTGTGCATTAGAGAATAATTAGTCACAATGCAATTATTATTCAATTCTAATTTATAATTTTACTCACTTATATATGAACTTTTGCAAATTTGTTTTCTTGGCTGTTGCAACCATATTTGAATGTAAATCATTATTTCTTCTTCTTTTATTTTCACACTTTTGCATGGATCGGGTATTCAAATCCCTATTCATCACCAAGACTCAAATAATTATAATTGTAAATAAATTATATTGAATTACGAAAACTAAGTATAAATGTGCAAGAGCTTACGTCAAGAAAGAAAAGAATGAACTCTAGATAAAGAAAATATAATAATCGTGATTGCATACTTTTATTATTGTGAATAATGTAAATATATGCAAAATTATGATAACTAAAATTAATATAATAGAAAAACAAAAAATTATATAAAAAACAAATAAATAGAAAACTAAATATGGTTGACATAAAATTGATTATGGTTGAGACCCCTTCAAGCTAGAATATATGTTTAGTTTGCCCAACATGGAATGAAGGTCTTAAAACAATAAAGGTGATACAGTTTTGGGAGAGATGTTTGTGTGGTGATGAGAAGAAGTCCCTGGAAGGAGTTTGAGTAAATAAAAATTAACTTGACTAAATGTTGTAATTAGATGAACACAAAGAAATCAAATAATCATCAAGGTAAACAAAAAAATCCCGTAATTAAATGTCAAGTATATGGACAATCAATTCAATTCAAATCACTAAAGACTTTGACTGGAAGAGAGCTGGTTGTTGACTGAAATATACCGGAGTTGGTGTTTCCGAATGAGTTTTGGTAGGAACAATTATATAAAAGCTAAAGTGATGATAGGATGAGAAGTGGTTAAATAGATTAATCTACAAATGACACAACAATAAGTTGATGCATCTAGGAGTTGTTCGCAAGTAGTGATAGAAAGGCGAGTGAAATAGTTCATGGGTGTAGAATCTGGACATGAAGCACGCATGTCACAATTTAAGAGAATCTCAAAAGTGTATTTGCGTTAATAGACGTCAATACCAAAATTATTCCACACGACTTCTAAGACCAAGAAAATATTTGAGGTTACCAACATCCTTTATTTTGAAAGTGTTGTCAAGAAGTTGAGTGATATGTTGTATTTCATTAATGTTGTTACATGCAAGAACAATATCATTGACATAGACAAGGAGATTTATGGTCATCATCCAAAAAACTTGAGAAAATAAGAAATGATCAGATACAAAATGGTGGTAACCATAATCAAGAAGAAATGAAAAAAGTCAAGCAAATCATTGTTGACTAGCTTGTTTTAAACCACAAAGAGTGTTAGAACTTGCAGACTTTATTGGGAAAAAGAGAGAGTAATGTCAGGAGGTAAGTGCATGTAAACCTCTTCATGTAGCTTACCATGTCAGAACACATTGTTGACATCCAATTTCTTAAGATGCCAATTATAAATGGCAGCTAGAGTAAGGAGAAGTGTTATGGTAGTAAGTTTAGCTATAGGGGAAAAATAGCAAGGTAATTTAATTATTCGATCTGATTGTAACCTTTAGCAGCAAGGTGTACTTTATATATTTCTATACTTCTATCAGCATATACTTTATTTTATAAATCTAATGACAACCAATGACATTTTTGTGAGGAGGGGGAGCGGTTAGCGTTCAAGTTTGATTTGCTTGGAGTGTATCTATTTCAACTTTGAAGGCTTTAAGCCAACAATCACTCTTGGGAACCTCAAAATAAGAAGTAGGCTTGATGACAGTAGATATATAATTAATAAAACGTAGTCATGAGTGTGAAAGATGATTATAGAAAAGATAATTTTCAATGGGATAAAAAATACTTGGATGAGGATTGATGGATGTTAATGTGAGAGAGTGGTAAAAGTATTTCAAATATAAAGGTGGTTGACATTGTTGAGTACAACGGTGAAGGTTAGAAGAAGTAGGTGATCCTAGTAGGTGAAGTTTAGTGATATGAAAAGAGGATTAGGGAGTCAGGTCAACTATGGGCTCATGTGTGTTAAGATATGTATGATTAAGTGTGAAATGTAAGGAGATGGTACTAGGAGAAGTACCATTTTTTTAGTTGGTGGAGAAATGAGAAATGATATTTATAAAAATGGACATTGGGAGAAATGGTAATATTACATGTGTATAGGTTATAAGTAAGTGATAAGTACTAATTTTGAGTGTTTTATACATGAAAAATATTGAGTACTTGTGGGTTTAAGTGTTATTTAATTACTCTCAATTTTAGAGTTTTTGGATTTAAATTTATGTTTTGAGTACTGAGTTAAAGGAAATCATTTAATCTCAATTATTGTGAAATTTCAGGTATAAAAGAATGAAGAAAATGATAGATTGGAAGATTCATGAAGAAAAGAAATAAAAAGTTTAAAATAGAAAAAAACCCAAGAGAAAAGTCACTTAACCTAGGCCCAAAACCAAGTTTAAAAGGAGATCTTTAGGGTTTTGAGAGGCATCAAGACCTAGAGGACGGAGGCAGACGGCTAGAATCAAGATTCTCTTCTTTTCTTGCAATCTTCCTTTCATTGATTTGTAATGGCTACCATGGGTAGCTAAATTCTTCATCTTTGGAATTGAATGTAATCTTTTGAACTCATTCATATTTTGGTAATTTTTATATATAATATTCAGTTTCTACTCAATTGGTATTTTCATCTTGTGCTCAATGCTAGATTTTATCTAATCAATACAGCCTTGATTTTGATTCTTAAATTTAACTGGAAGTACTTTTGAGTTTCTGACCTAGGTGAAAATATTGGAATATTAGGGATAGGTTTTGATGTATTGATTGTGTATAACATCTGTTCTTAATGCTAGGTAATTTACTAAATAACTGAGGGATCAGTGTTTAGGAAATTTCCTTATGAATTTCATATCAGAGGAATCGGTGTGAATGATTTTTATATGTGCATCAATTGTGAGTAGTTATGGATATTGTATGTTTTTATCAAATTCAAAATATGAATGAGGGAGATAGATGAAGTTCAATCCCAGAGTCCTTTTAGATCTTGCAAACTCCTTTTTATAATTGTTATTTATTTTTAAATGTTCTTTATAACTTATTAATTCAAATTATAATAAACCATCTTAAACTTATTTGCTTAGTGAGTCGTGAATTTGAGATTTAATAGCAAAACTGTTCTCTGTGGAATCGACATCCTTACTTTATAAATCTATATTACTTTTGACTCGGTACACTTGCCGAAATAGGTCAACAGTAAGTAACATTTTGTATGAGCCAAAAACATTTAGCATAGTAATATCACATTAGTGACCATGTAATTTTTTAAAAGGTGATGTATTTTTAAGAAAAACATATGGAAGTTTAATTAATAAGATAAGTTGCATGCAATTATGTAAAGTTCTAAAAACTATAGGGCAAATTGAAATGAACATTGAGTGCTTGTGTGACATTAAGTAAATGTAATGTTTTTGTTAAATTATGTCATTTTGTTGCGATGTTTCAATGTAAAAAGTTTGATGGATGATTCCCTCGATATATAGAAAATTTAATGCCATTGTTTGTTAAAATGATTTTAACATGAGTGTTAAATGATTTTCAACAAGAATTATGGAATTATTGATGTGTGTGCGAGTTTCAACTTTAATACACATCAAATATATCTATGTGTAATGTGTATGACCATTCACTATTGTGAAGAAATATCGATGACCATATCTTGAATTTATTATTTTCTTCCATAAACCCTCTTTCTCCACCCTTATTCTCCAATTTCCATTTAGCTAGTAGGACTGCATTGAATCTTCCAATATTTCTAATTCCCAACCCCTACCTCAATAGGGGAGCACACTTTATTCCAAGTCACCCAAGCAATCTTCCTACCCTCGAACCTCTAATCCCATAGGAACATAGCTTGGATTTTTCTAATTGTACTACACTCAGTATTTGGAGCTTTAAAAATGAGAAACAAAATAACGGTAATGCAATAAGAATAGACTTAATTAATATCCTTCCTGCCATAGAAAGTGTTTTCCCTTTCCAAGTAGATAACTTAGACCTAATCTTTTCTATAAATGGCTTCTAGAATTTCACCATTCTAGGATTCCCTCCTATAGTCATACCTAAGTATTTAAATGGGAGTACCATTCAACCACTGTTAAGTGATGACTTCTTTTGGCAAGTATACCAAGTCAATAAGTAATATAAAGAAATAAGTACAAGTGTCGAATCCACATAGAATGTTATTAGTTGAGCTTCAGCTAGTGTAGTAGCTTAAGCAAAAAACGTTTAAGGATTAAATACAGAACAAATTGTAGTGAAGGTATTGAATTGTAAAAACGAATAGAAAACAGAGTATAAATGCGATAATGGAGAATTGTCTTGGGATTGAACTCATTAACTCAACTCTTTTTATTCTTTACTATAAAATGTTAATAGCATATGATTATTCCTTGACTCTACACAAATAAAATGCATTCAACCCAATTCCTCGTGTATTGAAATTCATAGGTTATCTTGCATGATATTGTTTTCCCAACTTTCATGGAGTTTTAACCCGCGTTAAGTTTAGTTGTGTAATACATCCATTACCATGTAACCCATTCCTGATGCTACACAGTAATGGGTATTCTCCATGCTTTCTAAATCCCAAAATTACTTCCCAGGTAATCTTAAGATTTTCAGTTTAAGAAACCATTGCGTATATGATTCAAGCATTAAGCACACAAAGAGAATACAAGTTTGAATAAACTATATATTATCAACATAAACAACAAGAATACAAATAGTGTGAGAAAATTACATTCAATCTCAAAATAGATGAACTTAACTACGCATGGTAGCCATGCATACAAGAAAATTGCTTATACAGGTCATTGTTGATCACTATAGCTGTCAGCTGCCAAGGAAGATTCTTTCCTCTTTTATACCTCGTACCAAAATTAGGGTATTGTGATAACAAATCTTTAGTGAATTCTAGCTCAGTCCAGAATTGATGGTTAAGCATTATGTCACTAATAATCCCCTTTCTTCTTTTGTGTACTTTCTTCAAGGCTTCAATGTTCTTTCCTTTCCAGTTTCATCTTCTTCTCTGATTCTTCTCAAATCTTCTTGAAATTCTTTCTTTATTAATCTGGGAGTGACAATGCATGCTTCCATTAATTGCAAGACAATATATGAACATTGAATGCTTATTCTCAACCGTAAAGACATCAAACCACTCGAAAATGTAGTTGAGAACACTGAAATTTTGCCTTTATCATTAAGGTAACTAGAGAACACCACCGAGTCCTCTTTACTTAACCTTATACCTCTTACGTGACTCTTATAAAAGTTAACTTTCAGCCTAGAAACTATTTCAAAGCTACGAAGTACTACTTTAATAGCTAAAACACACTGTAGTTGCAGTTGGCAGAAGAACAAGATGTCAACCACAGACTGCAGCAACTTGACTTCAACTTTTTTCGATCCCACTCTAATCCATTCTAATATCCCTATCTTGGATGCCTCCCTCACTAGGCCTGCCAACCCCTTCGTCATTATAATAAACAGAAAGGGTCCTAGTGGGTCTCCTTGTCTAAGCCCCCTCTTAGATATAAACTCCTTAATAGGACTCCCATTAACCAAAACTGAGATAGTAGCTGAACTCAGACAAACTTTGATCTAATGTATCCATTCTTAATGAAAACCCAATCTAACCAACATATCGAATGAATGTTTTTATTTTTTAAATATGTTTTTCTATCACATACTACACTATAAGAAAAAAGCTATTTAAAGACCAATTTTTAGCTATCAAATAAAATGGTTGTTAATTGTGACTAAAATAGTCACCAAAATAGATTTTGGTTTCTAAATAACTACAAAATAAAAGTAATGATTGAATTTAGTGACCAATTAAGTCAAAATAATTGGTATCTAACATTAGCTACGAAGATTTTACTGACTTATACCAATTTTATTTGCGAAAGTCACTAAATTTAATTATACCAATTTTACCAATTTAATGACTTATACCAATTTAATTGGTATAAGTCACTAAAACCTTGGTAGCTAATATTAGATACTAATTATTTTGACTTAATTGATCACTAAATTCAATCATTATTTTGTAGTTATTTAACAATGAAAATCTAATTTAGTGATGATTATTTTAATCATAATTAACAATTATTTTATTTGATAGCTAAAAATTAATATTTAAATAACTTTTTTCTTATAATGGTAACACTAATAACGGAACCTGAAATTTCCCAGCTGGAGAATAAAACTATTGGCTTGTATTTTGGTAACTTGATAGAAAGAACTACTTTTAAGAATGGTAAATTTTAAAAATCAATGGGGTGACATTAAATTTTAAGTATTTTATATAGAGATAATTGCTTACAAAAGAAACAGTTTTAAATCTTCTTAATTTAAAAGTCTGGTAATTATATAGAGATAATCGGCTACGGATAAAAAATGAGTAAGTAACAACATGCTGCTTCTTTGCTGGAGTAAACTAAATAACATTGATAACTTGTTTCTGACTCCAAAAGAAATGCTGCATTTATGAGGCTTGTTTGTCTAAAGTTGAAAACTTGCTTAAACCCAACCTTTAACTAAACAAAACTAAAGAAAAAAATAAGTACAATAGTTACAAAAGTTGATTGGATAAAAAAGAGAAAAATCTCAAAGGATAATGACCATAATGTAACCATGAGTATATTTTTTTATTAAATTTAACATGACCAAAAGTCTTCACTAGTACAAACTGTACAGTATTCAATAGAAAATAACATATTTCTTTTATCATTTGAAATAATTGTTTTTGGGATAGTTTCACTTAGACAGTAAGCTACTTAAAAGTATTTTTAAGTATGCTTCTCAAAACAACTCTAAACACTTAATTTTAAGAATATAAATATCATATGTATTCATTGAAAGAATATATTTTATTATATATACAATCATCATATTTGAATAAAAAGATATAAAATTGTAATTTATATAAATTATTTTACAATTTTTTTCCTTGTGAGCAAAATTGAGTGAAGGATAGAAGAATTCACATGAGTTGCTTACATTCAGACATCCTGTGTTTTTTCCTCATTTTTCATTATTAAATTTCTCAGTGATTCAGCAATTCTTTTCAAGAAACTGCAACCATCATCAGTTCCTATAAAAAGGACCATAGAATAGAAACCGATACAAGTGAAATACTCAAAACCAAAGTTATTGGTCACAGTTCCTTCCCTATTTCAAAGTCCTCTAGGGTTCATCTCCCCCATTTTCCCCTTAGAGCCAGTGAAATTAACAACATTCATGGGTGCCAAAGTTGCCCTCTTTGTTTTCTTCACGTTCTTTGCTTTATGTTCACCCTTCCCTCTCGAAAGGAAGCAATATGCACCATGCAAACACCTTGTCCTCTTCTTCCACGACATCATCTACAATGGAAGGAACGCTCTTAACGCAACCTCCGCAATAGTAGCAGCCCCACAAGGTGCCAACCTAACCAAACTGGCAAACCACTTCCATTTCGGAAACCTAGTAGTTTTCGATGACCCCGTCACCTTGGACAACAACCTTTACTCCGAACCTGTTGGTAGGGCACAGGGCTTCTACGTTTACGATACCAAGAACACTTTCACTGCATGCCTCGGATTCACCTTTGTTCTCAATAGCACAAATCATCAGGGAACCATCACCCTCGCCGGAGCTGACCCCACCTTGAAGAAGACCAGAGACATCGCAGTCACAGGTGGCACTGGAGATTTCTTCATGCATAGAGGAATCGCCACCATTATGACCGATGCTTTTGAAGGTGAAGTTTATTTCCGCCTTCGTGTTGAAATCAAGTTTTACGAGTGTTGGTGATATATGAATATATATATATACACACACAAAGTTACAGTAAATAAATATGGCTGTTTCTGTCAACACAGCCTCGTCTAAGAGTTACTGTTATTGTTATATTAAATAAATATGGCTGTTTCTGTCTACAGTCTGATAGTGTGTGGCTTGCTTGTTGAAATAACGTCATTGATTCTCAGTTCGAGACAATGCGTACGTACTGCGAAAATCCTCCTCTTCCGCATGTTTTTCCTCCGCCATAAATCTTGTATAACGGAGAATCATGAGTTCAGAAGGATTATGTTTTGCTTCTATTTTGTACAAGGTTGCGGTGACCCCTTTACTGGGAGAATTCGTGAAGATAATTTGTAATATATGTTGGTGTTTACATATAATGAAAATTGATTTCTTTTATTGAAATAATTCAAACTCATATATCCATTCTTCATAATTATAATTGAAAATAAGGATACGATCTTAAAAATATGCAAATAAATCGGATACATGATTAAAGAAAGGAAATAACTAATGCATGAGATCATAGAATATGTGACTTAACACTCTGCAATTTCTAACTTCATGAAGCTTTCAAACTTACTATTATCATATCTTAGGGTCTGAATTATGTAACCATCTTCATTTTCCACCCCTGCCTTAAATTTCAAAAATACACCTGGGACTTCTGATTTTTGTTTCAAAAATAAAATCCGACACACTGTTAGATCATCAATGAAGGCTATATAAAAGAGGTTACCATTTAATGACGGTGTTAGTCATTTTCAAATTTTACCCTTTTAATCTCAATAATTCTCAATTCTTTGAAGAGCTCCTTGTCATGTGTCACGTAGTTGGTGCAGCCACTATCAACTAGTCAACTTTCACTTGATTCTCTACCTAAGAAACAAGTAGCCACAAAGAATTGATCTTTCTCTTGTTGGTCGGTAACTTGAGCATATGTCTCTTCCACTTGATTTTTATTCTTGCATATTACTGTTTCATGTCCAAGTTCGTTGCATTCGAAACATTTGGCATTAGGTCTTCTGCAACATTTGAATGGTGGATGACCTTTCTTTCTAGAGTGTTGTCAGAGTGGATAAGTTTTCTTTAAGCCTCCTCCTTTGTCCTTTTAGTGATTACTAAATTAATTCTCTTCATTTGCTGGTTGATTCTTTGAGTTCTTCTTATTTCTAAATATGGTGGCTTCAAACCTTTCTGGAACCGTTACGAGCAGTTCTTCCACAATCCTTGAATCATTTAACTCAGATCCAAGTAATTATACTTTGTTGGTAATGCTTAAAACTCTATCAGAGTACTCTTTTACTGATTCTGAATCCTTCATTCTCTACACTTCAAAATTTCTGATTAAATTCAACACTTTCATTCCACAAATCCTCTCATCACCTGCATTTTCTGCCTAGAGGTAATCCCAAATTGCTTTTGCTGACTTCAAGGACATTATTCTTGTGAATATAGTGGGAGATACTGTTGTAAATAGGCATGCTTTTGCTTTTGCTTTTGATTTATTCATCTTCTAGAAGTGGCTGTACATGGGGGGTTTGCTAGAAGTGGCTGAATTTTATAATCCTTTGCTACAGCTTCCCATAGATCCAATGCTTCCTGGTAGATCTCCATAGAAACTTCCTACATCTGATAGTTGTCTCCATTCAAGACTGGTGGTTCCATTGCTTATAAATTGGACTCGCCTTTCATTGATGCACTCTACTGGCCTCACAAATCCCTTAAGAAGAAAGCTTTGATTCCGATTGTTGGTGTTTACAGAGAATGAAAATTAATTCTAGAATGCTTCTTTTATTGAAATAATTCAAAACTTATATACTAATATCCATGATCCATACTCGTAAAGAAGAACAAGGATTGGATCTTAAAAATGTGCAAAGAAATTAGATACACTATTAAAGAAAGGAAATAACTAACTCCTAAGATCAATAAGCAATGTTAATTATTCAAACAAAACAGAAAATGAATACAGGACAACATTCTAAAACACATGACTTAACAATATGTTAGCAAACTATTATTTCAATGAATTCTTCAAAATGAAAACAAATTTGAACTTTTATTTGTATTCCAGATCAAGTCAATTTACAACATATAATTGAAGACAAATATCACTTTATAAAGTAATTTTATAATAATTAGTGAGACTTAAATTTATTTCTAATACAATATTAAAATATATTCTAACAAGATTTGTGAGATATATTTTACCGTCCACTATTATGTTATATATCGATAGGAGAAAAGTTAGCTCATAAAAATTAAATAAGTTTAAACTTAATAATAATTTAAACAATTTTACATATAATGTTAACCGATAAACACTTATTCAATGAATACTTAATTAAATTATAATGAATTAAAAAGTGATTCATATTAATTAGTTAGTAAAAATAAAGTATCTGCAGGGTAATACATCTTAATAATATTTAGTGAATATGTTTTAGAGAGTACAGTTTCAAAACTGTAGAAAAAAAAAATTTTGATAATCAATTCAGAAATCATATCTTAACTTCACTATTCATTCGTTCCATCCATTTAACACTTCCTTTATCTAATAAAATATTATATAAATAATAAGATAATAATATATAAAAGTGTGAAATAAACTTATGAGATAAAGTTAACGTATCACCACTCTATTTAATTTGATTGGTGTACACGTACACAAATCTGGTTCAAGTGTAATTTCTTCTAGTGTCATCCCAATGACAGTTTCAAATGAAAAGAATGGAAGTATATAAAAAAAAAATGGACTTACATAAATATGACACTAACACTAACGCTATATTTCCATACAATTTTCAACCAAATATACACACGTATCCAAAAAAGTCTACGAAGTGACCCCATCAACCATAATTCAGGTACAAAAGAGAGAAAACCACGAACAGGAAAAAGAAAAAACGCGATTTGACTAAGAGCATGATAGATAATCCAAAGCTGTACCCTCATACATGTTTAATCCAACACATGCATTAAACAAATCTTGGTCAATAAAATTAGAGACCCAACAACATACAAAAAGGGTAGTACAAAATCACCTGTGAAAATTAAATTTTAGAATCCAGGGTATTTTGAGAAGAAAAGTATTACAAAGGAGAGAAAATTAGTAATTAAAAAAACATGCAAATGATCACTCCCGTGTGCTTTATAAAGCTTCACATGATGGGATGACAAATATATTTTTCAGAACTCATCTTTTGATAGGAATCTTTGCATCAAGTAGGTGTAGATATGAATATATATATATATATATATA
>Ga0209489_105500_pt1 | contig 21876 bp, 6 predicted proteins | sample SiratrowhiteBW_FD_187527 | JGI IMG/M metagenome (GOLD analysis project Ga0209489, IMG submission 187527) | Root nodule microbial communities of legume samples collected from California, USA - Siratro white BW (SPAdes) (version 2) | ecosystem: Host-associated > Plants > Roots > Nodule | place: USA...
TATATATATATATATAAGTAATAGTGATGAGTAGGCAAAACGTAATAAATTGATTCATGTAGTTCACAGTTGATCCATAAAGTAAGACAACGAAAGAGAGTAACATTTTAATTACCAATGTATACCTTAATACTTGTAGACTTTATTATTGAGAGTAACACTTCTCTTTCCAAAAAATCAAAATTATATTATTTTTAGATTAGATAGTTAACTTTAAATTACTTTTAAAATCAATAAAATCCAAATTAAACTCGAAAGATATATCTCCTAATTATTTAGGAGTAGATCTAAATTTTTTTATTTTTTAATTTAATACAAATGTTCATTTGAAAAATAAGATTATATTGATCATCTTGGGTAATTAAATTATTTGTGTTAATTTAGATTTATTTATGTCAAAATTAAATATAACTCTATAAATAAGTGAAAAAAATAAAATAAATATATGTTTTATAATAATATTTATTATTTTTAACTATTTAAAAAGACTGAAATGTACTCTGCAAAAATAACATCTCAAAAGAAAAACGCATTAAAGGAGATATTATTTTTTTAGTTCATATAAGTTCAAAACTAAATACACACTTACAAACTTCTATTTATAAACGTAAAGATATCAGTCATGCTACATTTAATAATTTTTTGTATATTTTCAAATTTACCATATAATTTCTATTTATTTAGAAAAAAACTATGTGATGAAAGATAAGCTTAATAGCTTTTTTTTTTTTTTAATAGATATAGTTATCAGATTGTTTAAATTTATTTTAATAGTAAATATTAATGTTTTTGATTGTTATGTAAGAGAGGTTCAGATTTCATATTCAACACTTTCTCATTTATTCTCCATTTTTTTATTTAACAAAACGCTTTTTTTATTGTTTTCGTTTTCTTATTGTATTTAACACATTTTTTGTATTTAACGCATTATATGCATTATATTATTTCATGTATGCATAATATAACATCAGAGCATTGACACATCAATGATTCGCGGTGGCACTTATTTTCTTCACATTATTTTCTTATATATAAACTTATTGATCAGAGTTGTTAAATTATTTATTGACATTAAATTTATTAATTACTTATATTTTTTCTAAACTTTTTCTTAATATTTTTGCAATAATTGTCTTTTGTCTTTTCACTTAATTGTTTTTTATCTAATTAGTTAATATTCAAATAGATAATAATGATTATATAATATGTAATTAATTACCTTCTCTCTTCCTAACAAAAAAAAAGTTTATCTAATTATTTTCAATATTTATTTTTTTTGACTAAAAAGTATTAACTAGTTAAGAACATTTTTAACAAAATAATTATTAATAAATTATACAGTTAAAAAGAAACCCTAGAAATCTTCCAAAGGAATATTTTATGCACACCTAGAGGAAGTACATCTATAGTATATTTTTTCTTACCTTGAGATAAAATTAAAATTTTTCATTGTCTATTAGTAATAATTTAGGTGTTTTTTTTTCTTTTTAATTAAAAATTATGTGAAATTTGTAATTAAATACATAATTTGAACCATTGCTTGTGATATATTACTGTTAACGGTCTTGCTTCTCATGATAAAAGTTAGATTCTCACACTTAATATTCTGTATATTAAGATTATCAAAATCATAATATACAAAATAATCAACAACAAATTCTCAGAATAAACAATAAAACTCTCACTTAAAATATTCTACATCTATGCATTCTTAAAAAACTGTATAGTATTTTCCTAATCAAGATTATCATAACTATTTGAAACATAAATATTGATTTGATTGTCAATTTAAGATTTGTCTTCTGTTTTGTAATAAATTAATTTAAAAATAATTTTATATTTTGATTTAAAAATAATGCAGTTCAGGAAATGGATTGAACATTGTTATATTCAGATCGTTTTATTTTTCACAGTTATTACATCAATCTACAAAATTTTATCTCATTAATAATAATAAAGTAGTATTTTTTATGTATTGTTATTTTTATTTTTTTTAGTGTTATTTCTCAATTTTTTTATTGTTCACTTTTTCGTCTTCTTATTTGAGACATCATTGATAATTTTAATAATTCTTACTTTTTTTTAATGAAAATATTATTGATATTTTTAGTAGTTCACCTCTAAAGATGATAATTATGTAACTCAACTCTCATTATGAAAAGTATTGTTAGCAATTATCGAAAGTTCCTTCACTCATCCACTCATTCTACAAAACTGTAACATGCATTAAGTTTTATTAATAATAATAAGGTAGGATGTTTTATGTGTTATTATTCTTGGTCTTTTAAGTTATCTTGTCAATTTTTCATTGCTCACTTCTTTGTCTTCTTATTTGAGATATTTTTTATAATTTTGATAATTTTTACTTTTTTATCTTTTTACTGGACACTATTGATATTTTTAGTAATTCACCTTTTAAAGATGAGGATTCTATAACTGAACTTATTATGAAAAAGTGTTTTTTCCAATTATTAGAGGGTTAAAGGTTCCTGACATTGTTCCTATGCTCATCCACTTATTCTACAAAATTGTAACATGCATTAAGTCTTATTAATATTAATATTAAAGTAGGATCTTTTATAATAAGGTAGGATCTTTTATGTGTTGTTATTTTTTTAGAGTTATCTCTCAATTTTTCATTGTTCATTTCTTTTTTTTTTTCCTTGAGACATTATTGATAATTTTAGTAATTTACTTTTTAATTTTCTTAATGAGAACATTATTGATATTTTTAATAGTTCACCTTTTAAAGATGATGACTGTGTAACTCAACTCATTATGAGAAGTGTATTTTCCGGCAATTATCAGAAGTTCCTGTAGTGTTTTTCACTCATCCACTCATTATACAAAATTGTAACATACATTAAGTTTTTTTAATAATAATAAAGTAGGATCTTTAATGCATTGTTATTTTATATTATCATATAGTTCTTCATTGTTCATTTCTCTATCTTCTTATTTGAGACATTATTGATAATTTTAGTAATTCTCACTTTTTTGTCTTCTTACTAGACATTATTGATATTTTTAGTAGTTCACCCTTTAAAAGATGAGAATTTTGTAACTGAACTCATTATGAGAAGTGTTTTTTCCAATTATTAGAGGGTTAAAGGTTCTGACAGTGTTGCTCTGCTCATCACTCATTCTACAAATTGTAACATGCATTCAGTATTATTAATAAGGAAAAGTTTTGTTTGACAACCACAGGTGGCACACAACCATCTGCCAACCAGTGATATGGCACAATTGCCTACGCGTACAAGGATAATATAGACTTTTGATTATGAAGGATATTTAGGGTATTTGCATACAGAATGGTATAATTGAAATTTGAGTAATAAGTTAAAAAAAATTTCAAAACTCAGAGGAGAGGGTCGCGGGCTAGCCTGGTTTTTGCTTTTGATGGGCGGAGGGAATACGAGGGGTTGAGCTTGAGAGTGATATTGTGTGCACACACTACACCGACAGTCAGAGAGATTGGAAAGCGTGGCGGGCTACACTGGTTTTGAGAGGAGAGGGTGGAAGGCTACACTATTTTAGGATTTTCAGGGATGGAGGGAAGGCGAGTGGTTGATCGAGACAGTGTTATTGTGCGAACACACCACACCGACGGTCGAAGAGATTGGAAATGTCCGAGCGAAAATGACACATGTTGTGTGTCAAATTTGGTAAATGGTGAAAAAGTTCTGTTGAGTTAATCACGTAATAATATAGGGTTAAACACAAACTGAACCAAATACGCTAAGGCGAGTGGGGATGGTGTGAGCGAAACTACATCAGGGGAGATATAAGCCACTGGAGTCAAATAGCTTACGCAGAGATATGAATATCTGAGCAAAAATAACACACATTGTGTGTCAAATTTGGTAAATGGTCAGAAAGTTTTGTTGAGTTAATCACATAATAACATAGGGTTAAACACATACTGAACTAAATTCGCTAATGCAAGTGGGGATGGTATGTGTCAAACTGCGTCAGGGATATTTATAAGTCTTTGGAGTTAAAATGCTTAAGCAAAAATATAAATGTCTGAGCAAAAATAACACATGTTGTGTGTCAAATTTGGTAAATGGTTAGAAAGTTCTGTTGAGTTAATCACATAATAACATAGGGTTAAACACATACTGAACCAAATTCGCTAACGCGAGGGGGGATGGTGGGAGCAAAACTGCGTCAGGGGAGATTTATAAGCCTCTGGAGTCAAATAGCTTAAGCGAAGATATAAATGTTCGAGGAAAATAACACATGTTGTGTGTCAAATTTGGTAAATGGTCAGAAAGTTCTGTAGAGTTAATCACATAGTAACACATGGTTAAACACATACTGAACCAAATTTGCTAACGTGAGTAGGGATGGTGTGAGAGAAATTGCGTCAAGCAAGATTTGAGTACCAACCACCTACGAATGTCATGTGCCAAGGGATAGTTGTGTTATGCCATTACCAGTACTAAACATACAAAGTGTTTAACCTCGTCTACTTAAGTGTGTAACTAACCACAACTTTCTGACCACCCATTATAAGAAGTAATTATGTGCCTCCTGCATACCTGAAATCATTACATGTTTTGCATCTTGACATTGAATACAAGTGTGTCTTGCTTCACGATGGACACAGGTCCTATGCCATCACAACCACTCTAGATAAAATTGTTTAACTTTGTCTATTTTTTGTACACACACTAGTAAAAATTAACTAAAAAAAATTTGTCGCAGTAAATATGATCATTTATCACACCTATCATGTCAAATGTAAACAACGAAATATGATCACCACAATTTAGTAACAATTTCTGCCACCATTTTAATTTAATTGAAAATATGATTTCAATAATTGTTAACAATATTCGTACGAAAGGTTCAAATTTGAATATTTCACATGAACTTCAAATTACAATGTACAAATATAACTTCATAAAGGTGTATACAAATATCTTCATAAAGGTGTATACAAATATCTTCATAAATCTACTACAGTCAGATCTTCTTGTATCCGACCTTCTTACAATGCACACATAACTCGTTTGCCTTAGTTTCCTTCATATCAACATTAGATCTTCTTGCATCCGACCTTCTTGTAGTCATAACTAGCTTCAAAGAAACCTGTTCATTAAATGAGTTCAGTTAACAAAAATTAGTATGCTGCATAATTTCAGTCAGTAAAACCAATGATAAACATTCACGCATTCTAAAAAAAATTATTTTGTGCCCCTCTAACCTCCATACCTAAAATCCTTATATGTTTTAAACATTTGGATTCAACACAATTGTCACTTGGTTCACCACTAACCACCTATGAATGCCCTAATCCAAGAGACCGTCACCCCGCACCATTACCAGTTTTGCAACTACATAGTGTTTAACCCTCTCTATTTAAGTGTTTAACTAAGCATAACTTTTTGACACCCATCACAGGCAGCAATTTGGTGCCTCTCTCACCTCCATACCTCAAATCCTTAAATGTTTTCAACTGTTGGATTCAACACAAGTGTGCCTTCATTCACCACAAACCACCTAAAATCTCGTATGTTGGAGAGTTTGTGTGTACAAAACAAATCATAGACATTCACGCATTCTCTCTAAACTAAATGACATAAACACAAACAATATATTGTTTAACCCTATATAATTAAGTGTTTAACTAAGCATAATCTTTTGACCACCAATCACAGGCAAAAATTTTGTGCCCCCACACACCTCGAAGCCTCAAATACTTAGATGTTTTCAACTATTGGATTAAATAAAATTGTGTCTTCGTTCACCTATAACCACCTACAAATGTCATAACCTAAGTAACAGTCGTGTTGCGTGATGTCTAGTTTTGAACATACAAAATGTTTAACCATGCCTACTTAACTGTTTAAACAATAACAACTTTATAACCATATATCACAAACACATCCATTTCTTAACAACTCAACACACCAACACAAAAACAACACTGACAACGAAAATTTGTTGGTACAACAATTACGGACCTCCACAGCAACGATCACAGCAAAAGCGGAAGTTCTCAATGCAGCGGCGACGACAGCAGCGGCAGGTACACTTCTTCCCTCAAACAAATCGACCCACGACTCTCAAATCCACCCATAACCCTTAAATCGACCGGCAGCGAACAACAACGGACACGTCGTTCGTTCAAGAACGGTGGCTACACTTCTTCCCTCACACAAATCGACCCATAAAGGCACAACAGAGACAATGTTCGCTAATGGTGGCTTCACTTCTCGTGGTGAAGAGAAATTTCTGATTGCAACCAACACGGTGAATAGATTTGAGATTTTGGTATTTGAGATGTAACCTGGCTCTTTCTCTATATATCCACTGCAATATGTTGGGCGGCAACCAGAACCAAACCCTAATAAACCTTCAACCTACCCTCAATGCCACGCTGGACCATTTTTTCCACATCATTGATATTGACCATGTCAGTCACACGTTAGCACCACCTAAGGTTGTCAACAGGGTGTATGCCACGTGGTTGGCAAAATATCATAACTCTATTAATAATAATAAAGTAGGATCTTTTATGTGTTGTTATTCTTTTTTTTTTTTATGTTATCTGTTAGTTCTTCATTGCTCACTTATCTGTCTTCTTACTTGAGACATAATTTTAGTAATTCTCACTTTTTTGTCTTCTTACTGGACATTATTGATATTTTTAGTAATTCACCTTTTAAAGATGAGGATTTTGTAACTAAACTCATTATGAATAGTGTTTTTCCAATTATTAGAGGATTAAAGGTTCCTAACAGTGTTACTCTGCTCATCCACTCATTCTACAAAATTGTAACATGCATTAACTCTTATTAAGAATAATAATAATAATAATAATAATAATAATAATAATAATAATAAAGTAGGATCTTTTATGTGTTTTTATTTTTTTTAGAGTTATCTCTCAATTTTTCATTGTTCATTTTTCAGTTTTCTTACTTACATTATTGATAATTTTAGTAATTTACGTTTTAATTTTCTTATTGAGAACATTATTGATATTTTTAGTAGTTCACCTTTAAAAAAAATGATGATTGTGTAATTTAACCCATTATGAAAAGTATTTTTCGCAATTATTGTTGCAGTGTTTTCCACTCATTCACTCATTATACAAAATTGTAACATACATTAAGTTTTGTTAATAATTGTCAACACCCAATTTCCTCCAGGCAAATAAAAATTATTTTTTCAAATATAAAAAAGGAAAAAAGATAAAATAAAATAATAAAAATAAGAAATTAAAACTTTTTAACATGTGTTATTTATTTTCTTTGCCATTTAGAATAAATAATAAAATGAACTTTGACTTTATAAGTAAAGTTTGATTAAATAACAATAAAAAATAAGATAAAATGAAATTTATAAAAAAAAATGATAAAATAACAAAAAAAAGGTGTTGGGTTTGTCTTAAAATAAATTGAATAGAAAAATTAAGTGAGTTCAATTGAATACGGAGGTTCATATATAAAAGAAAAATCCGATTGGGTTTGATAAAAATAAAAGTAAAAAAAGTTACTGTTTACATATTACTTATCTATTAATTGTTCTTGCCACATAAGCCCTAAGGTTTACAAAACTACATTGCCGCATTCGGGAGGGTAAGAGAAGCGAGATTTTTGTATGCACAAGGAAAGAGGAGATTGTTAATAGAAAACTAATAAGCTCTTTTTGTTTTTGGGCTTTCCCTTTTTCAATAACCTCCTAACTTATGGAAAGCCCAGTGCTTAAGACCCTCAATCGAAAGGTCAAGGATTGTTTGTGTTGTTCCGTATATAGATAAGACCATCTCCGATTCTTGGAAAACCCACCGCTCTGCTTCTAGCTATTCGGATAGACCACACCTCAGAAAGAAATTCCCCTATTCTATTCTATATCATAGCAGCAATCCCAAGTTTCTATGTAACTTTAGTACCTTTTAATTCTTTAATTAGTGTCTGACAAATTTTATTTCTCATAATTAAAGATTCTTGATTAAGAATCACAAATGTGTTGTTTTCAGTTTTTTGCCTTCTCACACTTATCACATTTAGTAATCATGCTTTTAACATTTAACTAGTAATCATCCTTTTCACATTTAGAAAGTAATCATGTTTTTGACATTTAACTCCCATAGCCTTCCTATATTCATATAGGTTCAGTTACTATTAATGTTTCAGTGACTATTCATTTTTTTATTGTCATTTTCCTTTTCTTCATTCATCAAATGTAACCATATACAGTCTTAAACCAAAGGGAGTTAATACAAAGAGGATGAGAATAATTGATTCTTAATTAAGAGTACTCTTAAACCAAAGGGAGTTAATACAAAGAGGATGGAAATAATTGATTCTTAATTAAGAGTAGTAGTAGAGGAAGATGAAGGGGTTAAAAAAACATTTATAAAGAATTTAAGGAGAGAGAATAGGGACAGAAATGATACAAGAGATACACAGTTTTATCAGAGATTTTTTCTATTTTTCAAGATCCAATTAAGTCTTAAATATACAATTTCCTCTTTAAAAGAATGGGAGAAGCTAAAATTGTAAAGAAAGTAGAGAAAGCAAAGGAGGGATTGAGCCAGTCTTCAATGGGTACTTTTCTATTCATGTTTGCTCCGATATAAGTGTTTATCATGATGAATATTGTATTTGCCCTGTTAGGATCTTGATGGATGTTCTGATCTGTGTAAATTTTTTACTGAATGTTAGTTGTTTTGAGTGATAGTTGTTGTTGTTAAATTAAAGTTGAATATTATAAACACGTGATTTTAGAGGTGCTGCTCTTAGCATGCCTTAGTCTTCAATTTCATCCATGAAATTATCGGTTGCCTTTGGCACAATTTTGTTTTGGCATAATTTTGTAGGGGTGCTGCTGACACTTTCTCCACACGTAATCGACTCGACTCTCGAATCTTGAATCTGGGTTCGTAGGTTGACACCTCGTCGTGATCTCGTTACGACAATAATAATAATAATAATAATAATAATAATAATAATAATAATAAAGTAGGATCTTTTATGCATTGTTATTCTTATTATTTTATGTTATTAGTTAGTTCTTCATTGTTCACTTTTATATATTCTTTGAGACATTATTGATATTTTTAGTAGTTCACCTTTTAAATATCAGAATTTTGTAACTGAATTCATAAAAATGGTTTTTCCAATTATTAGAGGTTAAAGGTTACTGACAGTGTTGCTCTCCTCATCCACTCATCTACAAAATTGTAACATGCATTAAGTATTATTAATAATAATAAAGTAGGATCTTTTATGTGTTTGTTATTCTTTTCTATGTTATTGGTCAGTTCTTCATTGCTCACTCTTATATCTTCTTATTTGAGACATTATTGATAATTTTAGTAATTCTCACTTTTTTTTGTCTTCTTACTGGATATTGTTGCTATTTTTCAGTAGTCTACCTTGTAAAGATGAGGATTCTGTAACTGAACTCATTATGAGAAAGGTTTCTGATAGTGTTTCCCTGCTCATCCACTCATTATACAAAATTATAACATGCATTAAGTCTTATTAATAATAATAAAGTAAGATCTTTTATGTGTTGTTATTCTTGTTTTTTATGTTATCTGTCAGTTCTTCCTTGTTCACCTTTCTGTCTAACTTGAAACATTATTAATAATTTTAGTAATTTTTTTTTCTTCTTACTTGGGACATTATTGATATTTTTAGTAGTTCACCTTTTAAAGACGAGGATTCCATAACTGAACTTGTTAAGGAGAAGTCTTTTTCGTAATTATTAAAGGTTAAAGGTTCTTGGAAGTGTTCCTTCCCTCATCCACTCATCTTAATTGTGTTCCAGCATTTGTGGCATATCGTGAAAGACAGTCTAGGTTGTTTACTTAATATTGTCTCTAAGTTGTTTACTCAATATTGTCTCTGTTGTTTACTCAATATTGTCTATTATAGAAGAGAACGCTCCCCTTTCTCTATATCTCCTACTACAATATTGTCCCCTAATGAAAGTGTGTATAGTAAAATAAAGAATATAAATATCAATTTTCTTATATAAGAGTAGATTGTAGACTTTTTGGACTCAATGCTCAATACAAGCATTGGTGGGATTTGTGGTTTAGAATTAAGAACAACCAACTTCTAAAGAGTAAGTACAAGTACAATTAATAAAATAATTATTTATACTTTGAAATCCAACATCATCAACAACTAATAGTTGACCATCCAAAAATAAGTATAATTAATAAAATAATTATTTATATTTCAAAATCCAATATCATCCACCACTAACACCTGAATAATTGACCATTCAAAAATAACTGAGTTAAAATATGATTTTACAATATTTATTAAAACAATTATTGATTAAAATTTGAATATGATTGAAAGGAAAATTATAAATAAAAAATTTATGAAAAAATAGAAATTCATGGATTAGAATGGAGTTAGTACATTTATAGTATATATTTTTCTTACCGAGCTGAGATAAAGTTAACAGTTTTGATTACATATTAGTTATAATTTAGGTGTTTTTTTTATTTTAATTAAAAATTATGTGGAATTTTGATTAGATACATAATTAATAAAATAATTGAACCATTGCTTGTGATATAATACTGCTAACGGTCTTGTTTCTCATGATAAAAAATAAATTATCACTTCTGAATGTTAAGATTATCATAATGTTATAATGTTAAGATTATCATAATCATGATATACAGAATAATCAACAACAAATCCTACGAATAAACAACAAAACTCTCACTAAAGGTGCGTTTGATTTTTCAAACGGATTTGTTTAATCAAACGGATTTTCCTACGAATAAACAACAAAACTCTCACTAAAGGTGCGTTTGATTTTTCAAACGGATTTGTTTAATCAAACGGATTTGTTTAATCAAACGGATTTGTTCAGAGAGATAATATGCAGGAAAAGTTAAGAAATCAAAAAATAAAAAATTATTAAAAACAGAAAACTATAGAAAAAATTACATTGTTTACATTCCCTTATATGGAGCACAGATTTAAAGGAAGAGTTCTTTTAAAATATTTTTAAATAATTAATTTGATTATTAATATATTTAGAATCTAATAGTATAGGTTACTAAAATTTTAGTAGCTAATGTTAGATACCAATTATTTAACTTAATTGGTCACTAAATTCAATCATTACTTTTATTTTGTAGTTATTTAGTCACCAAAATCTAATTTAATGACTATTTTAGTCATAATTAGTAATCATTTTCATTGGGTAGCTAAAAATTGGTCTCTAAATAACTTTTTTCTTGTAATAATTTACAAACTTTTATAAATTTTTCACTCAAATCTTATTATCTCTCCCTAATGTAAACAACTTAACTTTACACTTATTTTCATTCTAAATTAACTCAAATTCACTCTCTAATCTAAACAAAGTCTTAATAATATTCTATATTTATGCATTCTTAAAAGACTGTATAATATTTTCCTAATCAAGATTATTACAACTATTTAGAACATAACTATTGTTTTGATTGTCAATTTTAAGATCTCTCTTCTGCTTTGTAATAAATCAATTTAAAATAATTTTATATTTTGTAATAAATCAATTTACAGTGTTTCAGTTCTCTTTTTGACGGTTGTTACCTGTATTATTCCAAATTGTAACGTATACTGTTTTAATAATAGCAAAATAAGGTTTCTACTTATTGTTGTTTTCACTTATATCTGTTTTCTTTGTCATGGTGTTATATGTTAGTTCTTCATTACTGATTTTATATTTTGACTCGCCATATTTTCTTTAGTTGTTCACATTTTTCAAATGGCAATTGCTTCTTGCACCCCCAATTACTTCCTGTACCCCATTAGTTATATAATATATCACAATTATTCTTGCCAAAAATGAAAAAAATGAAATTGTTGCAGCTGCATTTTTCGGCAACGGCAGCGGTGGTAGACGTCGGTGATGAAAGAGAAGGTTGTTTGACAACATTTTGAGGTAAGTGGGTTTATATTTGGATGCTTTAATGGCTACTGTATGGGTATAAAGGGATTGCTGAAGTAGGTTGGAAGGGATTTCGTTATAAAAAACAAAATCCTTAGGAGGCTACGGGAGTGAGAAATCGTCTTACGGAAAACCATTTCCGCAGTGGTGAGGGGGTGGGAAAAATGCTTACAGAAAAGTATTTCCGTAATGGGGATGGAAATGGGAAAGTGACTTACGGAGAAGGTTTTCTGTAAGAGAGAGTTTCAATAATACAAATCCCTCTTACGGAAAACGTTTTTCATAATACAAAACTCTCTTACGGAAACATCTTCCATAATACAAAAATCTCTTACTAAAAACGTTTTTTGTAATACAAAACTCTCTTACTTTCCATAATACAAAACCCTCTTACAAAAAATATTTTTCATAATACAAAACTCTCTTATAGAAAATATTTTCCGTAAAAGATTTCACACTCTTACAACCCAATCTTTTTCAAAAAATATTTTTCAGAATACCCTAATCTCTTTTGTCTTCGTTAACAAAACTATAAATATCCATTCACATATTCGGATAGATGCAGGAAGCAAATTGAGGATGCAGGAAGCAATTGCCTTTTCAAACTGAGGATTCTGCAACTCAATTGATTATGGAAAGTATTTTCTTTAATTATTAGAGTTTATTCTCACTGTGTTCCTCCACTTATCCATTCATTTTAACGGAATTCTGACATTTCTCCACTTATCTCCGACAATACTTTGACGCACTTCGACTTATCTCAACGTGTTCCAGTGCTCCTCCACTTGTTACTGTGATGTTCCTCCACTTATTCATAAGTGCTTTAGGGCTCCTTAGCTCGTACTGCCTTCTTTTATTTCCTTATTCTTTCCGGCCCAAGTTTGTGGCCCAAATCTTGTGTTTTTGCTTTCAATACTAACAGCTTCTTCCTACACCTCCAAGGCTTCTTATGGCACCTCCAAATTTATTTAAATTTTCGAAAGTGTCTCTCATATTTTATTATGCAGACTATTATAATCTTTTGAAATTCTGTATACTCTTCCACCTCCGTTATTGTCGCTCACATACATTGTGCTGTCATCTCCAATAAGTCATTTTGTTTGTTGTTGTCGCCATCACATTACTTCTGCTGTCTACTGACTTGTCAACCGTCTAAGATAAGGATGATTTATCGAAGGATTTTGGGAGTGGTTATTTGATTTGAAGATGGGTTTATTTTCGTGGAAAAACAGTTTCATAATAAGTTGTTCTAAATCCATTCTGAATTATTTTTTAGAAAAATAGTTTCAAAATCAGCTATTCCTAAAGTTAATTCCAGATCAGGCATTGACTTCCGAAACAACCTATTCCAAAACTATTGTATTATTTAACAAATAAGCATAAGAGTATAAATGTCTTTTCAAACAAGGTATTTTGGATTTAAAAAATTTAGAAGTATCTGAAGAAATCTTAGAAGTACAAGAAGAAGTCGTTTTCAACTTTTTCCTACAATCATCAAGTGGTCCAGTACAAGAATACTCCACGGCTTTTGATTCTTGCACCCACATAATTACTCCTATTTTAAAAATTAGGGGTGCAGTTAGAAATTATGGGAGTTCAGAAAGAAAAACCCAATCCACTTACAATACTTTTTGGACTAACTTTTTATAAGCTCGGTAAAATTGAAAAGGTTTGTTTCACACTATTCGGCTTCAACCATAATAGCCCAACTTGAAAGAAGAAAAAAAAGGTAATATAAACTATCCATAAAATCTAATTTTTTCCATCTTGTAAATATTTTTATCCACATTCTTTCGTTTTAAAATGGACATTTCATGATGTATTTATATTCTAGTTAACCCACTGAAATTTTATAAAATGAAAAAGAAAAACCATTCTAAATTACTTTTGTAGTTTCTGGTCATGAGAAAAAATTATATTTATTAATATATTATAGTTATAGTTTTAAAAGATCTCCGACATGTACTTCATCTAAAATTTAAAATAATTGTATATTGAGATCGTAACAACGCTTAAAAAGGTAATCTTATTAACCCGATAAAATAAATATTATTTTTTTAAAAATTCAACAAAACTGTGCATAAAAGAAGTTACACTATTATTCAAATTTAATAAATTTGTAATCTTAAGCACAAGTTTCAGTTTATGTAAGTTTATCAAATTTCCTTTTTGAGTTTAAACAAGAGCTTTCTTTTTTATTTCTTATTTTATAACGATATAATTAAAAAAAAAAATAGTTTCTAACAGCAACGATAGTGTAACTACTAACACAATCTTATATTTTATTACTAGAGAAATCAGAAAGAAAGAAAAAAGGTATTACAACTAGATATTTAGATAGAAAGATTAAGGTTGCTAATATGGTTTTGAAATTTCATCTTGAGATTTTGAAATATTTATTTAGAAATTATTGATTTGTTTAGTAAAATTTTTATTTTGATCAATGATTTTAAAATCAGACTGGTCCTTAAATAATGAAAAGTAATTTTTTTTAATAATCTACTAAGCAATATTAATAAAATAATTAAGATGATATACATAAATTTACATAATTAAAATTTAAAATTTATTTTAAAATGTCATAACTTGTAACATATAACCAAAAGTAAGTCATATAAAAAGTAAATAAATGTAATACATTATATTAAAGTTTAAGAATAATAAATTAAATTCATTAGTAACTATAATTGTCTTAAGAATACTAACTATTTAAAAAAAAAAAAAAAAAAAAAAAAAAAAAAAAAAACACATGCAGCAGTTGAATCTTTAAATATGTTAGTTTTTTTTTTGTCAGTTCATGGTCGTTTCTATTAATTCTATCTCGATTTAAATAAAAAAAATTATTTTTAGAAAATTTCTTTTCAATCATAGTATATTACACTTAAAAATCAATTTATTGTTTTAGTAAACAGACTAAATCTAATTCATTATATGATTAAGTATTTTATTATTTGAACAAATTCTAATTTTTGTTTCTTTTACATTATGCAAAGAAACGCCATATCCTTTACTTTCTTAATCCAATAATCTTGGGGACATGTACAAAGTTAGTCACACTAATAAAACCCTTTTGTGATTGGGAAAAGAAAAGATTAGTTATTTCTAATGAAACAAAAGTCTTTCTTTTTCTATTCATAATACCAAGCAACTTTTAGTGTGGACCATCAACAATGCATCATTCAAACCTTGCCCAATTATAAGTACAACCAAATTACCCATTTCAAAAAAAAAACACAAACTAGCCATATAGTTTAGCATGTGGAATGTGCTCAATCCCTGTGTATTTAATATAATTCAAAAAATTTTAATAAATAAATATTTTTAAATGCATACATTCAATTATAGTAAAAATCTATGATACACAAATATTTTCAATTTCTATCATTTCTTGTATGTACAAATGCATGACTTAGAATTTGATGAGTGTCTCAAATAATATATTTTTATTGGCTTTCATTTACATGTACACTTGTCAAATATTTATATTTGTTAATGATTTATTTTGTTCCTTTCAATTAGCATTTGGTAATTGGCACATAATATATGCTTAATCATGCATTTGCTTAAAAATCAAAATATTTACATATCTCCAAAACTCTCACTTGACAGTCCTAAAAATATTAAAATGATATCAAAATTAGGTAATTTTATTTAGTTATGGTTATAGTCCATCTTCTTAAAATATAACTAAGGTAATTTATAATTTGGTTATATAACACAATTAATTTTAATTTTTTTTAATCAAATCAAGCCATAAACTTTCAACTCATTTTTACTCAATTTTTAATTCAAAATAAAATCACTTTTCACTCATTTTTCATTTTTTTCTTTCCATCCTTACAAGAGATCAAACAAAATATTGAAAAAACTATCTCTCTATGTCTCTATTTTTATTATTTAAATATTTATTATGATTTTTTATAGATTAATTTATTTTCAAACTTGTTTAATTTATTACAATTAATAAACTATATACAAATTCTCTCATGTTAAGGTTTAATTGTGAGACGATTGCGATCATAAGTACCTTCCCTATCTCACAATAAAAAACCTCGGAGACTAACACTAACACGTCAAAAACTGAATAGTACCATAGATCTCTTCCTAGTTCATACAAGAATAATTAAGTTGACTATGAACGTACCCCTAACATAAAGGAGTTGAGAGAAAACTAGGACAATACCTTAGAATCAAGTCTTTATAAAAAAGTGACAATCTTATTTTCTAATTGAGATTGTCTTGGCAAATTATTGAAAGGGATGACTATCGATTTAAATGTCGATATGTAATCTATTTTTCATCTTGGAGTTGTTATTGCTTAGGAAAAAAAAGTAATTATTAGGTAAGAGAGGTTGAACTCGTGTTCTTAAACTATTTTGAAAATATTTCCGATGAATCTGAGTATGGTTGTTGAGATTGGAATGACTTAAAATCTTGTGGATGGATGTGAATCCAAGTGCATGTATTATATGATTGTGGTTTGATCTAGGTATTGTAAGCACACATGTTGAATAGTAAATAGATTGTGATTTAGATGTCTTAAAGCAAGTTGAATTTGATGTATAAAACTAATTGTATATATAAATAGTTGAATTGAATTGGCCATTTTCTTTATGAATTTATTTATTTATTTTATTTGAGTGTTGGGTTGATCATTTTAGTGATGCTTAAGAAGTATTATTTATTAAAAGTATAAAGTACTATTACTACAAGTATTTAAATAATTTACTATATATTATTCAATAAAAATGACCTTACATGTAGATATATGGAGTAAAGTAAATTTGTTTTTTTTCTCTATTCAAGTGTTGGTGATGTACATTTGTGGATATATGCACAGGGTCACCGTCAACGCAGCGGCATGACTAGAATCACAAGTGCACATTGATGTAGGCAAGCCCCAGTGCGGTTCTGCAACATGCGGGTATGGGTCAACTATTATGTGGTTTGAGTTCTATAGTGTGGTGCGTGAGGCAGCGGTTCCATGGTGATGAAATGAGTGTTAGTGAGTAGCGAAGGGGTGTGACAATTGTAGCAAAATGAAAAAAGTCTGAAATGCAGGAGAAAGAAGTTGATGCAACATAAAACTAATAAGAATATTTGATGAATTCATCCTAAAATGAAGATTTGTGTGTGTGTGAGAGAGGGATAACTCAAATTAATCCGTTGTTTTCTAATTTATAAAATCTATGTGTTTATGAGATTTTAGTGAGGATTTTGTGAAATACAATACCTTTTCTAGGTGAAATATTCTTTTTTACAATAAACACTTTCTTGGGACTAATCTTTAATTTTATTTGAATCATTCAATCTTGAATAAAGGAAGTTTTATGAATTCTCGAAACTGTTGTTTCTATTGGAATTCAGGTATTGTTATTCTTTGTATTCGCTTTAGTTTCTATAGTTTGTTTGTAATTAGATAGAGTTTTTAATTGTTGTAAGGGTAAATGTGTGATTACTTTCGAATAAAAGACTCTTGTAGGGTTCAAAATTATATTCTTGAGTCTTTGTGTGTTGTAAAAACTTGTTGATAGTGGAATCTCAAATGATGTGGCTAAGAAATTAGATGTACCTCTTGTTGAATAGTGAACCAGTCTAAATTTGCATGTATTATTTCTTTGTTATTCTCTTTAATTTTTACACTGAATTCTTTATAAATTATTAGTTAAATAGAATATTAATAGATTATTTTTTCAAATTAATTAATTGATTTTATTATTATCTATATAGTAAAAAGTATTTTAATTGGTTATTTTTGTATCCTAAAATACTTTAATTGATTAGTTTTTTTAAGAATAGTCATTCTATGAAAAAATATTTGATTGTTTAATTCACTCTTCTCTTAAACTTAATCAGCATTCTTATAATAACAATTCCATGCACAACCATTTAAAATACGAATTGTTAATTTTTTGTTCAACTAAATGTTTAAAAATAATTTTTATAATAGTACTCATTGTTTCATAACTTTTGACAATAATAAGACAACTATAATAAAAAAAGCTAACATTTCTTTTATAAAAATGCTAGTGTCTTTTTTAACAAACTTTTAAAATGTCGTTATTCTATATCTTTATTTCATTATTTTATTTGTATATAAACAAATATGTGATAACCAAAATGAGTGATTTTGATATTTTAATATTATTTCTTATACTACAATCATATATTTTATAAAATTAGGTTCTAGATGAAGATTGTCAAACTTTTATTGCGCTAATTTATGTCTTTAGTTTTTGTTGTTATATACGTTTGGATAATATAAGTATGTATACTTTTCTCTCTTATTATCTTTATTATTTTTAGATTAATTTTACAATTGTTATATTTTATTATTATTTTATAAATTTATTAATTAAGTTTTTTTCATGTTTTATTATTATTATTATTATTATTATTATTATTATTATTATTTCATATATTTTAGGAGTTGGCTAAACTTTTATGTATCATAAAGAAATTTAGAATAAAATAACGTAATTATATTACCAACTTTTTCAGATGATATTACTTCGAAATTTTTTATGAATCTTATCTACTCTCTTAAAATTTTAAAATATTGTTTAAATGCACAAAAAATTATATAAATAAAATTCATTATATAATGATAATTAAATGCACTATATTCTATTTTTTATTATTTGATGATTTTAACATCAAATTTTATTTCACACATTTTATTATTATATTTTTAACTTTTACACGTTTTAGCAGCGTGTTAAATATATATCATGTTGTCGAGTCATACAAAATAAAAGAATTTAAAAATTTAATAATTGAGACTGAACAAGCAAAGCAAAAGATTTATTTTGTTTGATAGTATGAAACGCGGAGTATTATCTCTCATTTCGATTTATTATTAAATTGATCTATCAATTAATGAGAATAAAACAAAATATAATTTAAAAAAAAGTTACAAAACAGTATTATTAAATTTTTTTTACATGTTGCATATTTAACATATTGGTAAAATGTATACAAATTAAAAATGTGATATTAAAATATATATAAAAATTGATCATAAAATTTAAAAATAATAACTGAGGATAAAATATATAATTGAAAAAAAAATACAAAGTAAGTGAAAAAAAATAGTGAATGAATAAATAATAAATTTCACTTTTCACTTAAGTTTCTTTCTATCCAATCAACTTTACTTTTTTTTTTTCTGCATGCTACTGAAAAAAAGGATAAAAGTGATGAAAGATGAGAGAGAATGAAATGTTTTTGTGACATGCAAGTGTCATTATCATCACTCATACTCAATCTGTCTTCTACCTTTTTCTCTTTTGTTCTATTATTTGTTGTGCTCATCTCTCTGTTACTCCATTTTCTGAAAAATAGAAAAACAATAAAATCAACGTGTCTTAAAACTTTTCTATTGTTTTTAACATTTACTAAGAGTCTTCTTTCAAGAGAATCAATGAAGTTATTTTACAAGATTTTGTGAATTTGGTTCCTCGTCAATAATATCATTGGTCTTGTTTGAATTTAGAAATACAAAAACTCGATTTGTCGATCTTAGAATTGAAAGACTAAGAACAAATTAATTGAAAATAGGAAAAATTAAAACACGTTTTATGTAAAGATAATGATAAAATAAAAAAAAATAAGAATTTAAATAATTTGGTATTCTCTAATCCAGATAAACATATTTTCAATTAGTTGATATATAACCATATGTAAAGAATAAACATATTTTTGGATATCCGAACTAATTTAGCATTCGATAACCATATGTCTGGATATTCAATAACCATATTTTTGGATTATGAAATTTGAAATTGTCATATTTCAAAATTACTTAATCTTATATAATTATATTCTTGTATTATATAATTCAGAATAATCATATTATCATATTATTCAATTTAAAATAAAAATATTTTTGGGTTATGTAATATATATTAGTCATATCTTCAAATTGTTTAGTCAAGAATTACTATATTTGTGAATTATTTAATTCAAAATATTTTTTATTTATCTTTTAAGTTATTTAGAATAATTATATCATCGAAATTAGTACAACATTATAAAAACGTGTTGAACTAAAAAGATTATTTATTAAGAAAAAGACATAACTTTTTTTTGGAGTTAATCCATTGTACATTCAGATGTCAATTAGCTAATATTCTATAAAATATTCTCAAAATGCTTTATCAGGTTGGATATAGGGATTTATATACCCCAGGAATATTGTTAACATTATTTTTCTTTTTATTCTCCCTATAAAATAAGATTATATATTTATATCATCCTTATTTGAATTGAGATGATCATTCCTACAAGGCGGATTTATATTTTTAATTAAATATTAACAATAAGTTAAATGAGAATAATTTAATGTAAAATTTGAATTTACGTTATGTTTATTTTTAAATTTAAATCTATTTAAGTTAATTTTGAATATTTCTACACATGGTATATTTCAATAAATGTTGTGAAGAAGAATGAGAAAGTTAAAATGAAAGAAGAAAGATTAAAATAGTAATAGAAACTATTTATATGAGTTGAATTATAATAAAAATAAGTAAAAGATAAGATAATTATATTCATTTAATACATTTATTTATTATTTTTAATATTACTTTTTAATTATTTACTACTGTTATTACAGTGAAAAAAACTGTACAGAAATAATCCGTGTGTGTGTTCAACGTGGAGACTGTAACCATCACCATATCATCTTTCTCTCTATCTTCCCACAAATAAATAAATAAATTGATTTCTAACAATTATTATTAATTTACTGCAAACGTGTCGCTATGTGGGGCCACCGATGTCAATTTCAAACACGTGATTTTCTGAATTATAGTATTGTTGGTACCACTTTCCCACTCTCAAAGAAAATAACTTCCATAAATCATGAAAATGATATATATAAAATTTGTATATGAATGAATTTCAATAATAATTTGAAATTTTGTGAAGACCAACATTTCAACTACTAAATGAGAGTGTGCAAATAAATCTAATACTCTAAATTACATAGAGCTGAAATACATAAAAATTGAACCATTTGAGAAGAAAAATAATCAAACAAGGCATAAAAGATATAAAAGAAAACTAAACTAAATTAAAAGAACATTAACAAAGCAAAATTAAACCATTTTTGTAAAACAACTTGGTTTGGATGGAGTTGATGTAATTGTTTGAAGAGGATTGTTTCACCAATTGGCTTATGTGGACATCCTTATTAGATTGCTTTATTTATATTTTTATCAAAACATTGTTTTCAGCATTGTTGGGATGATATGAACAATTTATTCAAGTTTAATATATGCCACAGAAAAATATATTACACTTTATCTTTTGTAAGAAATAATTGTATGGATAAAATTCATCTACCTTCCTTTCATAAAAAAACAATATTTCTATTTTTTCTTTAAACTACACGACACTGTCCTGATAAAGATACATTGCATTTTATTTTCTATAAATTTTATAATTTCTATTATTCTTTCTTTACAAGCAAATTCTATTTGTTGATACATTTGCATATTTAAAAAAAAAAAAATTTAATTCTTATAATATATTTGTTATAAATTATTTCTCTATTGAAAACTTTTTATAATCTTTTACATACTGCTAGAAAAAAAAGTTACAATATTTACTAGAATTGATCTATCAGCGGAAATTTTGAATAATTTACGAAGTCTTAATACAAACAAAATAAATTTAATTGTTGTCATGGCATAAAAAAAATCTAAACAACTAAATTCATATAAAAATGAAGAATCCATCACATTGTTAACTGAAAAAAAATCATATAAATTGGTTCCGTTTCATGTTTTTACTCTTATATACATAGAGAGTTCCAATATATTCTATATTAATTTCTATAGCATGTTCTTAAATTATTTTGACTTGTAATTGACATCAAATTGTTAACTGAAAAAAAAAAAAAAAAAAATCTATTTTTTTTTTTTTTTTTTTTTTTTTTTT
>Ga0209489_105503_pt1 | contig 21866 bp, 19 predicted proteins | sample SiratrowhiteBW_FD_187527 | JGI IMG/M metagenome (GOLD analysis project Ga0209489, IMG submission 187527) | Root nodule microbial communities of legume samples collected from California, USA - Siratro white BW (SPAdes) (version 2) | ecosystem: Host-associated > Plants > Roots > Nodule | place...
ATATATATATATATATATATACATGTGTGTGTTTTTTGGTCTTGATGTAAATTATTCTTGGTTTCGTGACGTCAATCAATTAATATTTGGGCCTCAAGCCTCAGTTGGGACAGTGATCAGTTTGGGCCTTTATATAGTATTTGTCTTCTTTAACTAGGCCTTTTCTTTCTCACCCCGATGATTTCTTTATGTACTTCCATTAGAGTGTTGAAAAAATTTAAATTGCTTATAGGTAGGATTTTTCGATTATATAACTTAAAAATATATTTTGGATTGTATAATTTAAAATATAAAAAATTATTTTTAATTGTCTAAAATATTTAAGATTACACAATTAAATATACTTTTTAAATTTGAAATTCATTCCGTATGTTTTATTACATAATCTAAAATACATTTTTAGATTACACAAATATTTTAAAATTTGATATATTATATGTTTGATTGTGTTGATAATATCTATAGTTGTAAAGAATGACTAATGGTGGAGTAAAAAAAGTTGGATAATTAGGAAAACATGATATTTTACTATTTAAATAGGTGACTTTCACTACTATGATCTTAATTACAATAATAAAAACATCTTTTTGACTTTTTTTGGATTGACTGATCCATATTATTTTGGAAACCAGTAGTGGTTCATCTTCTCGACTCTACTCTTTTGCGATGCATGTAGGAGTTAGATAGGAAAGTTGATATAGTATAAATAGGCCAATAATCTTTATTTTTAACTATATGAAATTGGAGTTGTTTAAGTCTTTTTAATATAAATAAAGATTATATACCAAATGTTATTAGCTGAAAATAACAATAGAAACAAACATTTATATTAAGAAGATAAAGAAGTTGAAAAGCTTGAAGTAAAAGAGTTACACCACCAATCATATCATTTAATCTATTTGTCTACATTATAATAAACAATTTTCTAAATAATTAAAACAATTTATAAAATTAATTATTAAGTCATTCATTATTTTTTTACACAATTTTCTTAAACCATAAATTTTCAATTTACACAAAAAATAAAATAAAATCAGCTAAAGTCATCACAGGATATGATAACTCCAATGCAAAATTATACACCAAAATTGTCACATAATGCACGACTTTTGTATATTATTCTTACATCAAAGTTGTCATATGACAACTTAATCTTGAAAGAAAAAAGGTTTACATAATTTATTAAACCAATTCAAAGTCGTACTAAACGAGCATGATTTATTTTTCACAACTAAAGTCGTTCTCGTCCCTGATGCCAATAGAAGATGTTTTATGGTGATAACTTTTGAAGAATGAAATCGTGAACCTCTTACTTATTTTAGTAAATTTTTTTAAATCTATCAATTCTCGTATATTTAATGTAAAATTACATCATTCCTGTGAAAAATCAACATTGTAAAACAAACATAAGTGATCTATATTTGGAGTTAATGTATAATATCATTCCTACTAAGGAAAGTGAACATATTAAATTTATTTACCTGTTTTAAAAATTGAAAAAAGAGATAAAATATTTTAATAAACATCAAAACATTAAATGTGAGAATCATGACAAAAAAAATTAAATGTATGAATTGAAAAAATTGGCATTTTTCATGTTGATATGTTCAATAAAATAACACAAATAAGGAAAAAATAAATAAATAAAGAGTTTAGCGAGAATGACTAACATGAGTTTAGAGAGTACAAAAAAATGCTTGTAATTTGATGTGCTACTTAAATTCAAATTGTAACTGAACAGGTTATAAAAGATTTAATAATATTAAAGAGTAGAGAAAAAAAATTAGCACTTTTTTCCTTTTACAAATAAACACAGCAATCACCAATTTTTATCTTAAACAAATTTATCTTATTTATAAATAGACACCTTTAATTTCATTCAAATTGATCCCTGACCTTTATTTATTCGAAATAAATATCTGAAATTTTAATTTTATTATAATTTTTTCTTTACTTTTCAAGGGAAAAGAACATTTAATTAACCTCCTAAACTTTAATATTTTTTTTTATAAATAGAAACCCAAAACTTTAATTTTTATTTTAATTGATCCTCAAATTTTATTTATCTAAAAATAGATATCTTAAACTTTAATTTTGTTCAAATGGTTCTTTAAACTTTATTTTTAAAAAACAGACGTCTAGAACTTTAATTCTATTATAATTATTTAACCTTTTATAAATATTTTTTAAAACGCTTTGAGGTTAATAATTTTTAGTAAATTATTATTATGGTTTAACTCAAACAGTTAAAATATTTATTTATAGAGAATTAATAAGTTTTAAAAAATAAGCATAATAAAGTTTTAGATGTTTAAAATAAAGTTTAAGGTCAATTGGAGGTAAATTTTCTAAATTAGTGTAATTTTTTTGTGAAATTCTCAAATTGGTGCATTTTTTTTCTTTAATTTTAGATGTGGATAAATTGTGCAGAGGTTGCACCATATCATGAAATTATGAACAGAGAAGATTGAATGAAATTGTGCAATATACCATTCTAATTAAATAATTAATTGATTAATTAAAATAGTTATTGTACATGTACACCATTTTAATTCTATTGGATTGTACACACATAAAATTAATAGAATTAATTCGTGGAATTTTATTAAATATATAACTATTGAAATTAATTGTAGATATTCTACTTTGGTTTGACAACCTATTTTAATATATATTTTGGTTGAGGAAGGATATCATTCATGTTTACTATTTTTTTTTTAAATTTCAGCAATGATTATTTTTGTAAAAGAAAAAAAAAAGAGCGAAAGTAATTTTAAGAAGGAAAAAAAATCTATTTTAACAACCAATTTTAAAAAATTTATTTAAAAATATATAATATTTTGGGTTTCTCTGTAATGAAATGATGCATGTTTCTTGTTTAGTATTTATTTATGACAAAAGTTAATTATAAATAAATATATAACTAAATATTTATGCACTTTGAGGTAATATATACATATTCTACTTTTTAAATTGGTTGGACAATCTATTTTAATATATATTTTGTTTGAGGAATTATATTATCCATGTTTACTATTTTTTTTAAATTACAGCAATGATTGTTTTTAATAAAAAAAGGAAGTAGTTTGGAAATTTTTATAAAATTACGTAAAGGTTATTTTTTTATATAAAAAAAAAGATAGCTGGAGTAGTTTTAAGAAGGAGAAATATATAAATAAGTTTTAAAAACTAATCAATTCAAATAATTTAATTTTTCATTATATAAAAACTATATTTTTATTTAACTTCCTTTTACCTACATTTTCTTCACAACAGGTAACTTCTCTTTTTCTATTCAAATTAACTTCACATTAATTTCAATTATTTAATGATAATTAATTTCAATAATTATATATTCAATAAAATAAAATTCCACAAATTAATTATATTAATTTTATGTGTACAACCTAATACAGCATAAGAAAACAAGAACTCAGGAGAGGAAGGGTGGAAGATTAATCACCAATGACCATTAATTGTTAATCAATTACAATTAATATTAATTAGTTAATTAAAACGGTATATTACACAATTTCTTTCAATTAACTAAAATTATATTCTCTTTTCACAATTTCACATCATCTTAACTTAAATCCTGTAATAGTAACACGATTTATTTACAATGATTTGGTGTAATATCTCCACGATCTACCCACATAAACAAAATAAACAATTTTAAAAATTTCACAAAAAATTACACTAGTTCGAGAAATTTGTCTCAATTAGAACAAAATTAAAGTTTAAAGTATTTTTTTATAAATATGATAAAGCTTACGGATCAATTAAGATAAAAATAAAATTTGAAATATTTATTTCTAGAAAAATTTTAAAAATAAGGTTTAAATAGAATTTTTTCCTAAAGAAAACTATAAATAGATATAACAACAAATTATTATTCTGGCTTTGGTTGAAGAGAAGTTTTGTGCACAAATAACTGTTACCTGTAAGACGCAAAGTAAAACACCTGTTAGGTGTAATTACTGTAAAATACAAAATAGAAAAAACAATTATTATTTACATTTTTTTAAAGAAATAATTATTATTTGCATTAGAATATATATTAGCTGTATAGTTCTGTAAAACACAGAATAAAACATAAAAATAATATAAAATTGTGCTTCGTATAAATATTTTTGAAAAATTATGTATCGTCTCAATGCAACAATATTTTAGACCAAGTTTTGTTTTAAATGCGTTATAAAAAAATTGTGAAATCCATATTAAGTAAATATTTAAATCACATTATTATAAATACATGACAATAGAAAATTACTCTTGGATTTTATAGTGTTTTCTTCCCTAAAGAAACTATTTTACCTTTTAATACTCCGCCAGACTTTATAGTTTTAAGTATTATTTTCGTAAACTTCTGAAGGGTAAACCCAAATAGAATTTAATTTATCTCTCTACACAAATACTTAAATAACAAGTATTTTCATGCTTCAATTGAAATCACAACAAAAATAGTTAAGTAGAAAACCCATGTAATCGTATCATCCTATCAAAAGTTAAGCTTAATGTTTTATGCCAAAAAATTATCTACAATTGCACAAGGTTTAATGCTAAAAATTCTTATCAAAGTTAAGGTTTAGAATAGAGTTAAAAAATGTTTTAGTGAAGTGATTTTATATATCTTGAACAAAACAGTTATAAGAATCTTCAAAAGCAACATTTATGACTCGAAATAGGTTTCTTTAATTTATTTTTCTATTGGAAATAAATGTGTTCTTCGATGTTAAATATAATAGTGAATATATTTGAAGGAATAATTCTTAAAAAAAATTATTTTTTAAATTGAAATAGTTGGTGGTAAAATATATTGTTTGAATATAAAATTTAAGATAAATTAAAATTATAAAATATATAAGTGTAATTTAATTAAAATTATAAAATTTTAAATTTCACTTAAAAAGAGAATTTCAAAAATATTTACTCTCTTTTTCTCATGCATGTATGTCCCTTGTCTTTGTATTTTTTATGTTAGGCTTTAGTTACGTGATTATTAACTTAGCCTTAGACAAAGGTATTTTTTATTCAATCTCAACTAAGATCAATATCTTAGTGGGCTGGACCAAAACGCATCCTTCCTGCACCTCTATGAGTTATTTCTGCACCCCATATTTTTAAAATGTCGAAAATACTCTTTTCGGAAAGTTTGATGATTAATTTATTTTTATACACAATTAAACTGCAAATAGATGAGTATAGGTATATAGGTGCTCAATGGGTAATGGGATGCCGAATGAAATTGCTACTTGTGTCAATGTAGCATTGGGTATATGTATTTTATTTTTGAAAAAGACAATTATGGAGATAAGTATTATAGTACTTCACTTGGATTTCACCCATTACCATTCCGCATTAAGGTTATTTTTTTCTGTCAATATTATTAGGAAAAAATTCAACTAACATCAATCGAGAAATTGTTCATAAAATAATTTCGACTAGCAAAGTAAAAAATTAATTATGACAAATGTTAGTCAAAGTATCAACATCGATTAAAAATAGTATCGATTGATGTTAATTGATAAAAAATCAAGTAGCTGTTAATTGAAAAAAAAAATCTCAAATTTAATTTAAAAATAAAGTTGATCACTAAAAATATTAAAAAATTATATATTTTAGTAATTTAAATTAAAATAATTTTTTATTTAGTAGTGCTAGAAATAGTTTATCTAAATAAAAAAATAAAAAATTCAATAAACTTTAATTGTTGTATTTAAACTTAATATTTAAAAATAAATAATTTCGAATTAAAAGTAATTCCAATTTAAATAATTCTAATTTCTATAAAATTGTGGAACTCATTATCCATGTGATTAGTTTATTTGTTTTAGATTATAGAATAAGCTTGGGTACGAGTCAAAATGTCAGTCTTTTGTAAAATTTGCCTAATATATATCTTCTATAAAGTATTATATTTTCTCGATCCTTTATTAGGATAAAAAATAAGTGTGATAGTTCTTTTTATCATTAGTTGAAGAAGAGAAAAGTAATGATGTAGTTCCTTAATTTTTTAAGGCAGGTGATGAATGTATAAATGTTATTAGTTCTATGATTATATAACGCCGAGGAAGTTATAAATATTTGATAATAATATAAGAATATTTCACTGTATGAATAATAAACATTCATACACTTTCGTAAGTTATGATTAAATAAAATTATATTAAGTTTATATAATTTTGTATAGAAGTAAGTGATACTATTGTACCTAATAAAAAACAAATAATAAAGGAATAATAATATTTTATTTTACAAAACAATAAGATATATAGTAAATTTAATCATAATTACGAACAATCAATCATGATTATTTTATAGAATTTTAGAATATATGATTCTCCCATAATATAGGATAGTGAGAAAGACTTATCTTAATTTATGAGAGATCTAATCAATTAGACTTTATTTTCCTTATTCAATTTATCTCTTTCACTTCAATCTTTATTTCCCAATCTATTTCTTTCTATCACTTTGTTCTCCACACACTTTCTTGATGGTTAATTGTGAACAACTTTCATACTACATAGACATAACCCTAATTTCTTTATATAACCAATGTCTAACAAATTGGTTACCATCAGTTATCATAAAAAATAATATATCTATAACCAACTTCCATCAAACATTGCTTCTTCCTGCACCTCCAAGTTTTTAAATATTTTCCAAACTGTCGTGTTTAAAAAGATTATTGTGTCCCTTACTATTTAAAAACGGGGTTTCGGAATAGGCAAATTAATAAGCCAATTCCAGATCTGAAAATAGCTTCCAGAATTGCCTACTCCGAAAAAAAGAGATGTCATTAAAAATATTTCTAGAATAGGCAAATTTGGAAACTATTTCCGGATCCCGAATTCACTTTCGGATTTGCCTATTCCGGAAATACTTTTTTTGAAAAAAATGAATTTCGGAATAAGTAATTCCGGAAGCTATTTCCAAATTCAGAAATAACTTCTGAAATTGCCTATTCCAGAACTGAATATGTAAAAAAATCATTCTATTATTAATTATCTTATTATATCATTGTCTATTTTAAAAATTTTTATTTTGAAAGTGAATATATCAAAATAAATATACCATTGCCTATTTAAGAATTTCAAAATAGACAATAATATAATGAGACAATGATATAATTTCAAATAGACAATGATATAATTATTTTGATATAATTCTGAAGTAGGCAATCATATAATTATTTTGATATAATTTCATAATAGACAATGATATAATTTCAGAATAGGCAATGATATAATTATTTTGACACCTTCACTTTCGAAATTTGTAATTTCACAATAGGCAATAATATAATAATTTTTTGACATCTTCAGTTTCAGAATAGGCAATTCCAAAAGCTATTTTAGATCCAGAATTGACTTCCAGAATTATCTATTCCGGTATTCATTTTTTTCGAAATAATACTTTCGGAATGGATAAATCCAGAAGCCAATTTCGGATCCAAAAATAGCTTTCAGATTTTCCTATTCCGAAAGTGTTTTTAATGACACTACCTTTTTTGGAATTTGCAATTTTGGAAGCTATTTCCGGATCCGAAATTGGCTTCCAAATTTGCCCATTCCGAAAATATTCTTATTCGTTTTTAAGGTTAAGGTTAAGGGTATTTTGGTCTGCATAGTAATAATGAGTGACAATTTTGACCTTTTCTAAAAGTTTGGAGGTGTCTCAAGAAATACTTAGAGGTGTAGGAAGAAGCAATCTCCATTAAGTTGGTTACCATCAAATATTTATGAAATAAATAACTTCTCATAATGTACAAAATATTCACTAAAGTAGAAAACCTATTATTTCATAAACTTGAACAATAATGAGCTCAAAGTGTTAAATAGACATTAATAAACATTTAACATTCACTAGTACACATAATGCTCTTATTCTTTACATGACCAATAAATACTTTGAGCGGTAACCCTTTGGTTAAGGGGTCAGCAATCATAAGCTAAGTGCTAACATGTTCTATCAACACTCTATGTTTCTGAACTTCTTCTGTAACGGCAAAGTATTTCAATTTCATATGTCTAACACCTTTGGAATACTTGTCGTTTATAGAAAAGAAGACTGTGCGGGATTATCACAATAAATTTTCATTGGCCTGACAATACTGTCAACAACTTCAAGTCCTGAAATAAAATTCTTTAGCCAATTAGCCTGAATTGTGGCCTTAAAACATGCCACAAATTCATCTTCCATTGTGGATGCAACTGACTGGCTGTTTCGCACTTTTCCATGAAATCGCTCCTCCGACTAAAAGATACACATAGCCAAATGTAGACTTTTTGGTATCCATACAACCAGCAAAATCTGAATATGTATATCAAATCACCTCAAGGTGATCAAACATCCTATAAGTAAGCATGTGATTCTTTGTTCCTTGTAAGTATCTTAAGATTTTCTTTGCAGCTTTCCAACGATCCAATCCTGAATTACTCTAGTATCTACCAAACATACCAATTGTAAAACTAATATCTGGCATCGTACATGTTTAAGCATACATCAAACTCCCAACAACTGATGCATAAGGAATATTCTCCATTTTGTTTCCGTTCCAAATCATTCTTTAGACATTGCATGAGACTAAATTTATCTCCTTTCTGTATTAGAATGAGAGATATTGAACATTTATCCATTCTGAACCTCTTTAAAACTTTATAATATATGTTTTCTGAGACAAACCCAACAATCCTTGTGATCTATCACAAAATATTTCTATTCCTATCACATAGTATGTCTCACCTATATCTTTCATTTTAAAGTTATTAGAGAGAAACTTTTTAGTCTCACTTAACAGACTAAGATCATTAGTTGCAAGCAAGATATCATAAACATACAAAATCATAAACATAAACTTGCTCCCACTGATCTTCAGATATAAACATCGACCAACAATGTTTTCCTTAAATTTAAAGGACGTAATAAAATCATTGAACTCAAGATACCATTTCCTGGAAGCCTGTTTAAGTCCATATATTGACCTCTTAAGTTTACACACCATGTGTTCCTTTCCCACTTCAATGAACCCCACTAGTTGGTCCATATAAACATTCTCTTCTAAATTCCCATTCAGAAAAGTGGTTTTAACATCAATTTAGTGCAACTCAAGATCATAATGAGCTATCAATGCCATGATGATTCTGAAAGAATCTTTATTAGAAACATGCGAAAATGTTTCCTTATAATCAATGTCATCCTTTTGAGTAAAACCTTTGGCAACCAATCTAGCCTTATAATGTTTGATATTGCCATGAGAGTCACGTTTAGTCTTAAAAACCCATTTACAACCAACTCTCTTACATCTTTCTGGCAATTTCACAAGGTTCCATACACAATTTTGTGCCATTGATTTAATCTCATTTTTCATGACATCTAACCATTTATCAGAATTATTACCATTTATGGCTTCTGAAAATGAAACTGGATCATTAACAATACTTAAGTCATTTTCTAACTCTTGTAGATAAACCACATAATCATCCGAAATAACATATTTCTTCTCTCTTTGAGATATTCTTAATACTATTTCTTGTGGTTGTTCTACTACAAATTCATTGTTAACTTCGGGATCATTAATTTGATCTTCTTGATCATTGTGTGCTTCATCAACATGAGGAACAACAATACTTGAAGTAGAAGTACTAGTTAAAGGAACTTGTACTCTAGCTTTCTTAATCTCCACATTTAGTTAAGCTTCACTCCCATTAATTTCACCATTCTCAATGAACCGAGTATTTCCAATTTCAACAATCCTTCTACTATGGGTAGGACAGTAAAACATATACTCTTTCGATCTTTCTGGATAACCAAGGAAATATCTATTGATTATTCCTGCATCCAATTTCTTTTCCAGAGGATTGTATATTCTAATTTTTGCCTAACAACCCCAAGCATGCAGGTGCCTCAAATTGGGTTTCCTACCTGTCCACAATTCAAAAGGTGTCTTTTGAAATGCCTTACTAGGAACCCTATTCAACAAATAGATGGCAGCTTTTAAAGCATACATCCACAACGATACATATAAAGATGAATTACTTAACATGCTCCTAACCATATCCATTAAGGTTCGATTATGACTTTCTGACACACCATTTTGTTGTGGTGTACCAGACATTGTGTATTGAGCACAAATACCACGTTTCTTAAGGAACTTAGCAAACAGACCAAGATGTTGACCACTTTCATCATATACTCCATAATACTTACCACCTCTATCTGATCTGACAACTTTCACCTTTCTGTCTAATTGCCTTTCCACTTCATTTCCAAGGCATTCACTGCTTGAGATTTCTGATACAGTAAATAGACATGTCCATAACGTGAAAAGTCATCAATAAAAGTGATAAAGTCATTCTCTTTATTAAAAGAATTTACATCAAAAGGACCATATATATCAGTGTGTATAATTTCAAGGAGCTGGCTACTTCTTGTGGCTCCTTTCTTTGCGTGTTTTGTTTGTTTGCCTTTAATACAATCCACACATACATTCAGATCAGTAAAATCTAAATTTAGAAGAATTTCATTTTTTTCACTAATCTTTCCATCGTTTCTTTGGAAATATGTCCCAAACGCTTATGTCACAACTAAGCAAAGCACCCATTCACTTAACCACGTTTAGTGCCAACATTATGATGCAGAGTCATAAAAGTTTCAGTATATAAATTATCAAGATTCAATTTATATAAACCATCAGAAAGTGTGCCGTATCTAATCATACAAGTACTCTTATATAAACTGAAATAACTATTCCCAAACTTAAAAGAGTATTTAGTAACATAAAGTTTAGACAAGGAAATTAAATTTATAGAAATACTAGGTATAAAAAGTATCCAACAAGTCTAAATAAAATCTAGTGTCAAAGATTAAACGATCCCGACAGCTTCCACTAGAACCTTCTCTCTATTTCCCATGCACATAAACTTTTCATTTGGTTTTATGGTCCGGGTTGAAAGAAATCCTTGCATCATATTAGAAATATGAGTCGTACATCCAGAATCAATCCACCAAGTATTATGGGAAACTTCAGTTAAATTTGATTCAAAACATACATGAGCATTATGCTCACCTTTCTTTTCGAACCAAGCTTTACGTTTTAAGCAATCCTTTTGGAAATGTCCATGCTTTTACATAAATGGCATTTGTCATTTTTCTTCTAGATATTTGTAGGGAACTCTGTAACTTGTAATGGTCCTTTAGCCTTTCCGTGTTTCTTATAACCTTTCTTTCCAGCTCCCTAATTATTCACATAATGAATGGAGTGGTTTCCATGATGCTTAAGTCTAATCTCCTCCTGAACTAACATATTGTGCAATTCATGCACATTCCACTTATCTTTCATGGTATTATAGTTCATCTGAAAAGGACCATACTCAGACGGTAATAAGTTCATAATGAACTGCATGAGAAAATTCTCATCCACTGCCATTCCAAGAGACTTAAGTCTTGTTGTAATATTTGTCATCTCAATGATATGTTCGTGCATAATACAAGAACCATCAAATTTCATGGTGGTTAAAGTACTCATTAATGTCCTAGCAAGAGACTTATCAGCAGTTCGGGAGCGCTCTTCCACAAATTTTCATAAATTCTATTACACTTTCAGTTTTGGGAAGAGCTGACTTAATATTATTTGCTATACCCACTCGCATAAACATCAAACTAGGTCTGTTTGACATTTCCTAAACTTTATAATGGGTTTTCTCTTTAGTGCTGCTAGTATCAGTAATAGCAGCAGGTTTCTCAACATGAAAAACCATATCAAGATTCAACACACCTAAGTGAAATTGAACTTGATCACTCCAATCAGAGAAATTTAACCCATTAAATATTAGAACAGGCTTGGCTTGTGAATGTAAAGATATAGGAACAAATACTGCAATTAAGACATGCCTAACATTAATACTTTGAGTTATACATTAAACATATTATACAAATTTCGACAACAAATAGACATTATATGCATACTGTCTCAACCGGGTCAGAACGGGAACGTCAAACAAAAATAATTTAATTTTCAAAATAGTGGAGTCGCCACCATAGTTTATTAGGAAAAACTATGGAAAACCAAAAACAAGATAAGACAAGTTTGCGAAACGAATTTCGAGTCTGGGAGTCGGTTACGTGTAGGGAAGGTGTTAGCACCCCCCACAACTTCCGTCCTAAGACGGTACCTTTAATTAAATAAGTAATCTGAGTGTGATTTTTTAAAATATTTATTTTCTCAAGAAAGAGATTAAGATAAAACAAACAAAGTATTTTTTTGGTTTTAGGGAGCCCGACAAGGTTTGACCTTGCTCCTACGAATCTCCATCAGGGATGGAGAATTAGGGTTACGTAGTTCTTTGTTGATAAGATTGTTGGTTGTCTTGATTTTTTTTTTTTGAAATTTTTGAAAGCTTGTGTTTGAAAATAAGGTAAGTGAATGACACCAGTGCCAGGTTTAAAGCCTGGGCTTTGAGTGAGGTACCAGGTTTAACGCCTGGGCTTTCGGTAAGGTGCCAGGTTTAAAGCCTGGGTTTTGAGCAACAATGCCAGGTTTAAAGCCTGGGTTTGAGTAATAGTGCCAGGTTTAAAGCCTGGGCTTTGAGAAATGGTGTCAGGTTTAAAGCCTAGGCTTTGAATAAGGTACCAGGTGCAAAAACTAATTGGGGTGGTGCAGGAAGTAGCTCCACTAATCAGAAACCACTTATGATCAAAGGCGTTTTAGGGATTGAGAAGAGTGTGGATGCAGATCTGAATTAATATGAGTGCAGGAAGTAGATCCACTATTCAGAAATCCAACTAGGGTCGAGGGCATTTTGGGGATTAAGAAGAATTGGAGTGTAGATCTTAATTAATTGGGGTGTAGGAAGTAGATTCGTTAATCAGAAATCCAACCAGGGTTGAGGGCATTTTGGGGATCAAGAAGAATTGGAGTGTAAATCTTAATTAATAGGGGTGCTGAAAGTAGATTCGCTAATCAGAAATCCAATCAGGGTTGAGGGCATTTTGGAGATTAAAAAGAATTGGAGTGTAGATCTTAATTAATAGGGGTGCGAATAGGAAGGCCCCAACTCCACAACCCTAGGTCATCATCACCTCAACCCTAAGCCACCACCACCTTACTCCAAACCCATATTAGGTCTACCAACCCAAAGCGGCAGCGGTGACGGCGAAGAGGAGCGACGGCGGCAGGGGGTGCGGAAGGAATGGCGGGTGACGACGGAGGTTGTTTTGGGACTGTTTTGGAGTGGTTTTGGGAGCACAAAATACATGGACAAAATACATAGAAGAATGTATGGAAGATGAAAGATGATGAATTTTTTTATTATTTAAGAAATAAGAAAAAAAAACAAAATGTCATAAAGAGCAAAATGACCTTTTTTTTTTATTTTTTTTATATTTATATGTAAATGAAATGATGAAGAAATAAAAAAAAACATCACAGGAAGATAAGAACACATGATTTACAAATTTCAAACTTCAAGATCCATATGAAAATCTACACCTTATAAATTATACCTGTGAGCGTCCTTCAAAAATTATAGCCTCCTTTCCAAAAGTTTATTGCTTCTCAATTTTAATATGAGTGTGGATAGTAAGACAGAAGAATCAATCTTCTCTTCTTCTCTACTTTCTCTCTTTTTTTCTCTTTTTCTTCGTTCCTCTCAAAGTGATTAGTCGTTCTTTTCTAACGTAAGAGCAGTTACAACTTAAGTGAATCTTCTTTTTTATTATTTAATTTATTTTTATTCTGAAAGTAGTTCAGAGCAGTTTTGAAAGATTGACTTTTTTTTATTATTAAAGATGAACGTGAGATGAAATAGTTTGAGAACGGTCATATTTTATTTTTTATATTTTTTTGTTATTGTAAAATGGGTAGTTCAAAGCAGTTTTAAGATTGACTGATTCTCTTTTTTTTATTATTAAATTTTTTTTTATGTAGTGGAAAAGGTGAGTTGTTATCTGAGCAGTTTCAAAGTTGTTATTTTATATATTTTTTTCAAATAATACGTGGAGTTAAGGGAGAAGGAATTTAGAGAAGATTGACTTATTTTTTTTATTATTTTTATTATCTTGAATGTGTAAATGAAGGAAACAATTTGAAAACAGTTTTATTTTCTTTTTATTGTTTATTATTTTATATTTTTTCCTTATTTTTAGGTTCTGTTGTTTCAATTTATATTTTTATTTTTTGTTATTTTCGTTTTTTATTATTAATTATTTTTTTAAATCACCGCCTTTTCTCTTTTTTTTAAGTTTTTTTTAATGGAAAAATTCAAAAAAAAAATTATTTATTAATTTTTCAAGAAAACTTAAATTAATAATATACATTCTATGTTATTATTTATTTTTTCATTTTTTCTTTTTCCACTTTATGATTATATTTTAATTTAAAAGATTATCCGGACAAAATGGGTGTTGACAGTTGCTCCTCTTTACTTAAGTTTTTCATGATAATATGAAAATTTGAGAAAAATTCGTATTATCAAAGTAAAAATTAAGTAAAGATAGAGACACTGATTTTTGTTCGGGTATTATCACGTGTTGAAAAGAAATATGGAGATCTTGCTTCTGCAGAGGATCAACATGTCAAAGAAAAGTTGTGACTTTGCTCTCGTAGGGGATCAAGTGCCAAAATCAAATGTGACCTTGTTTCTGCATGGGATCAACATATCAAAGAAGAGTTGTGACTTTGCTTCTGCAAGGAGTCGAAAAGTAAAGAATGGCCAAGACCTTGTTTCTGCAGGGGATCAAGTGCCAAAATCAAGTATGACCTTGCTTCTGCAGAGGATCAACATGTCAAAGAAGAGTTGTGACTTTGCTTCTGCAGGGAGTCAAAAAGTAAAGAATGGCCAAGACTTTGCTTCTGCAGGGAGTCGAAAAGTAAAAAATGGCTAAGACATTGCTTCTACAGGGGATCAAATGCCAAAATCAAATGTGACCTTGCTTCTGCAGAAGATCAACATGTCAAAGAAGAGTTGTGACTTTGCTTCTATAGGGAGTCGAAAAGTAAAGAATGGCCAAGACCTTGCTTTTGCAGAGGATTAAATGCTAAAATCAAAGGTGACCTTGCTTCTATAGGGGATCAACATGTCAAAGAAGAGTTGTGACTTTGCTTCTGCATGGAGTCGAAAAGTAAAGAATGGCCAAGACTTTGCTTCTGCAGGGGATCAACATATTAAAACTTTGAATCAGGGGATAATTTTTCACTGGTTCTTGTATGAGAGGATCATGAAACCATTTTTTTTAAAATTTCAATTTATGATTTGTTTTTGAATGAATACATGTTTGAATGCATGAGAATCTATGATTTGCCTTTGCTTTGAATGTATCTATGAATGCATGATGTATTTTTTAATGTTTGGCAGGTTTGACTTTTCCACTAGAGAATGAATGCATAATTTTATGTTGATACATGAAATTTTGACTCACATGAGATATTTTTACTTTTAATGCCTGAGGATTTTGATTTGCTATTATGCTTCTTTCTTTAAACCAAATATTTTTATGGAATCATTAAATTCATTGATTGAACTTTGAACTTTCATTTTGGGAAAACATTCACAAATCTTAACGCTTGACACAAAATTATTAATACGATCAGTTCTAACATTTTGATGCATATGTGTCGGAATGGGTGGATGAAAAAACATACGATAAAGAAATGTTAAACTTCAAATAGGCAATGGAATTGCCCCAAGTATGGGGGGTAACTTCATTTTAAATCTTTCACTCTTTGAGAGCTAACCATAAATGCAGCAGTTACCCCAGTTTTTTTTTGAAAAATGGGAAATTAAGGTTCAAAGGGATAACCAATTTTGTTAGGTTAGATGGGTAAAAATAGATTTAGTGGGAAACCGGGGTAATGCAACTTACGTGGAGAAAGCTGCATACTTAAGAAAATAAACTGATGTTGATTGAATCACATTAAAGTGTCCCTGATTTCAAAGAATATTTCGGGCTAGGGTGAAGAAAAAAAACTATTGGAAAGACACATATAAGAAAGGATTGCCCCAGTATTTATGCTTTAATGACACTATTTCACTCTTATTTAGCTGGCAAATTTGTATCATCCTTTCCACAAAAGGCATTTTTCTTGCAATTTGACTTGTATTGGCAGCCGCGTTCCTCTGTTGCAAGGTTATTCTCTGGGAAAATCATCGACAATCACTCTTCAATCAATATGGACTTTATATGGCTTGTAACGTGGTCAGGGTTTAAAAGGTTTTGAAGAAAAAGAATATACAGGCTAAAAAACTGTTTACCGGTTATCATCATTTTTTATAACAAAGATCATCAACCAAGTATTGCACAAAGTAGTCCATGTTCTTGCTAAGATCACCTTTTTCCTTTTTATTTGCGAGTCATCCTTATTTGAACTGATAACACATATTTTCCTTTTGAATTTCTTTTCTTAACTTCTGACTTTGGAGCTTTTGATGCACCCCTTTTTTGATAAATCTCTTATCCTGAACTGAATTCCAACATACTGATGATCCTTGTTTAGGGTATTTTAAAAAAAAAATTTACTTTTCAGGCCCAAAGAGGGTACAATGGAATTTTTATTGATATTTCAGGATAAACAAACATGGCCATATATCATTTTGAATTATGATTGCTTGATTTTAAAAGAGATTAACTCCCGCAACAGACTCCAACGATTCCAAATACTTGATATTCCTCTCTCTTTTTTCATCGTCCTATCTTTTGCTTAGACTACCTTTGCGGGTTTTCAATCTAACGGACTTTTATTTATTTTTCTTTTGATTTTTTTGAATGCCTTTAGCGAAAAGAACTTGAAATCCATAGCCACGTGAAAAATCTGATTGATTGCCTTAATATGATGTTTACTTTTAGTTTTAATGGGCAACAAACACGTCACTGAAGCACATCGCTTTCTCTTTTGGATGGAAGGCTCAAAAGGGGTATCCAACACATGCATGCCAATATGCTATTATGAAATAAATCAATTTTCTATGCCAAGTTTTAAAATTGCGTGAAATCTTTTATTATTTTTATCAATAAATTCAATGATTCCATAAATATAACTTATTGTGCAATTTTTATTTTCATCCCACGACAACCTTCAGACCTCGAGAAAATCTTGTAAACAACCCATGCCAATTTCTTCATCAGGAAGACAAGGGTGCACATGACCGAAGCTCTAACCTCTATGCCTCTGCTCAATAACTGCCACCTGATCAAAATTGATCCAACAGACGCTGTAGAAACTCTGATCCAGGCTGTACATGGGAATTTCTTTACTTCTCGGCTCCTGACCCTCTATCTTGGCTTGACTTCTTTCAATTCTTTCCTCAATAATTCTCCTCCGATCAACACGAGTAGGTTTGTATCCCAAACCATACCTCCCTTTGTTTTCCACCAATTTCAGTGGCCTTACAGACCCTGTATTACTTTTGCCCAAGCCACTAGCATATTTATACCCCTCCTTCATCATAGTCTTAGCCACCATCAAAGATGCACTTGACAGACATGGTAACGATCTCCAGAGCCTGAAATGAAGTTTTTAAAGCTTCTTCTGTAGCTTCAATATAGGGAGTAGATGTGGATCCACATACTACCAAGTCCTCCTCTCCGGAAACTATAATCAATTTATCATCAATTACAAATTTTAGTTTCTGATGCAAAGTAGATGGAATTACTCCAGTCGTGTGTATCTAGGATCTTTCCAGCAGACAACTGTTTGCTGGTAATATGTCCATTTCTTGGAATACAATTTGGAATGTGCACGGACCGACTTGTACTGGTAGCTCCACTTCCCCTATGACCTCTCTTTTACTACCGTCAAAAGCTCTCACCACCATGATACTAGGACATAGATGAATCCCTTCACCATGCAATTTGTTCAGTGTGGTTTTCGGCATTACATTCAGAGAGGAACCATTATCGACTAGCACGCGTGATATAAAATGATTCATGCACTTGACAGAAATGTGAAGAACTTTGTTATGACCTCTGTCCTCTGAAGGTATTTCTTCCTCAGTAAAAGTTAAGTAATTATTAGCAGTTATGTGACTAACAATTCCTTTAAATTTATCCAAGGAGAGATCTTGTTCCACATGAGCTCCGTTTAAGATCTTCATTAATAACTTTCGATGAGCAGTCGAGTGCATTAACAATTCCAACAAAGACACCCTTGCAGGCATTCGGTTCAATTGATCCACCACTTTGTATTTGCTTTGTTGGATGAACTTCAGAAACTCAGAAGCATCCTCATCAGTAATCTCCTTACTCCCTATCTCTTCAGGCTCTAAATCAACTTGTAGAGCCTTTCCTTTCAAATATGACTTTGCCTTTTCCATAGCTATTTCTTCTCTATTCTTTCCATAGCTTGTTTCACCCCTTAATTTAGGATGAACAAAAAGACGTCTGCTCCTAGTCATACCTCCAATTCTAGAGATGTTATCAATTGTTGTCTTGCCTTGCTCAACCGATTCTTCTTTTTGTTCTCCTTGAAATATACTAACACCATATGATCAGGGAACAACTTTATTATCCTTATATGCAAAGGGTGATGGTGTTTGAATTACTAGAGGTTGCCGCCCTGAAGGCATGAGAGCAGCTGCTTTAGTAAATTGAATGACTAATGGTTTTGGCCTCTGTGGAAGCCATTCTTCTCCGATAAACACTTCTCGTTCTTTCCTTTGATGACAAACTTGTAAAACATGTCTGTCTATCAAGTCTTGCACAAAATCTTTAAACTCAACACACTCATTAATGGAATATGTGGTACAAGCATGAAAACCACATTCATCTTCGGACTTGTACTCATTATCCTCAATCTCTTTTCAAAAACCTCTAGCTTATCTTTTGCTCTATCAGCATCAAAATCCGTGACAGTCGGAACTACAACTTCTGTTTTGGACTCACCTTCCAAAGTCACATTTAAAACCTTCGGTTGGATAGTAGTCGGAATTTTATTAATTACTACATCTTCACCACGACCACCAGGTGATACTTGAATGAAACTCAAGCTGACCTCTAACATTAACAGCATTAACATCGTGTGGTATAGTTTCTTGCTCCACACCTTCCTCGTAGGGTGGTTCATAGTTCAAGGGCAAGTCGTACAAAGGGAACTCTTGATTTGTTCGATTTCCTTGATAAATATCTCGGGTTTGTAATATCCCCGGTTGAAAAATAGGAGGATGTGAAGACTGAGCCCCTTCATCTCAGGTAGTAGCTTCATGCTTGCTATGCAGGATTGTCAAAGATTCGAGGATCTGACCCAACTAATCTTTTAGGCCATAAATCTGATTCACTTTATCCTTCAAATCACTAATGTCAGCTTTCATTGTTTTCATCGTTTCCTCCCAGTCTTCCATATTCTGACAATTGGCGCGAGTCCTATATGGATGTCGTGGAAATTTAGTTGTTATTGCTTTCTCTGCTTTTATTTAAGATGAATTAGATGAAAAGTGAAATACGAACAAAATGCAATTGGTCGAAAATTATAAAGTTGTGTAATTGATACGTAATTAAATGGAAATTTACACAGATATGGAGTCTCAGAAAAACTGATTTATTTAAGGAATTCAAATTGATATATCTTCAACGAAAAGATAAAAGGAAACTCCTATCAATCCCTAACACGGGCAATCAAAATCTTCATTTGCTCTACTAGCCACTTGCAATGAGCGAGAAAAATCTGAACTTCTCATGGAAGATCACGGAACGTCACTGCATCAGCCTCTCGTAACATTCTGGGTACGTCCTCGATAACCCCGTTAGCTAGAGCAGCCAATTGGGAAAAATTTCTTTGCTAGTGTACCACATCTTTTTCCTGCTCAACCATGTAATCTCTCGCGCGAGTCATTGCAGCTTGATGCCTTTCTTCCAATTCTAATAGGAACATACGCTCCTTATTCACCCTTTCTTCACATATAACCATTGTCTCCTCCACTTGATGTTCCATGACGTTGACCTGCACTTGAAGATCTTGCAATCTTTTCACGACTTCTTGTTTGTCTCTTTTAATGTCCTTGTACAAATTTTTCCACTGACGTTCAGCTAATAAGGTCGTGTTCCGCTCTTGTACCCTCATTGTTAGCTCTTTGTTTGCTGTAGACAGATCATGTTTGATCCTGTGTGTATAATCCCTTTCGGCTCTTTGTTTTTGGATCAAACCGTCATATGCTTTTGTCTTCTCCTCATATTCTCTGTTGAGATCTGCATAGCTATGCTATAAGCCCAGTAGATCATCAGCCATCTTGACATTCTTCTCTTTCAATATTGCAACTTCCTCCTTCAGCTTCTTTACTTCCCCTGACTCTATATCTTGGTTCTGTTCTTCATTTCTCGACTAAGTGGGGATTCTTCGAAAAGGCAGCTTGACTTGATTAACTCTCTCCGTGACCCATTGATGATAAGGAATTTCTCTATCTATCCCTCATGCTCTCAAATCCCTTTCCATACGGATCACCCTTTTCCATGCGCTCCTAATATGTCGAAGAATTTCAGTAGCATCTCCTTCCCCATAGTACGTCAGCAAAGTAGTAAGCGAAGCAGCTATCGGCGAACCTCTTATAGGGTACCCAAACTGTCTTTAGGCCAGAATCGGATTGTAGTTAACATAACCCTCAATGCCTATGAGTGGCACGTTTGGGTAGTTTCCACAATAATATATGATGCTCGCCTTCTGCTGCCAATATGGATGCCACTTTATCTTTTCTTGAGTCAGTCTTGAGAGAAACTCACCCCAATTTGTCGTTTTCTTTACTTCAAGCTTGCGTTGCATCACCTCTTCAACAGAGCATTGAACACTGATGCCTTTTTCCCCTATGCGAGATAGGAGTCAGACATAAAACACAGGTAGACAACATATCAACTTCTTTTCCCCATGTCATAGCACAGATGAAGAGCTGTATAGACATTAGCCAAGATTATCGGGACTGAATTTTCCGATCGAGTCTTACTCGCAACAAATACATCGATTGTGGCATAGTCGACCAAATCTTCGACATTAGGGAACAACGTAATACCATATAGTGTAAGAGTCAGAACATCCATGAAAGTCTCCCAATTTTCTTCGTCAGCTAACTGACGCAAATAATTTTCTAAAAATTTTGGGGTAAATCCTCGTACACCTTTCTTGTTTACTAAGACACTTTCTAGTTCTCTTGGGTGAATTTTCATTATACCAGATAGAGTTGAAACAGAAGCGTGATGTTCAGCATATTTGTATGGAGACCTCCCCTTCAAGGATAAGTCTAAAATCTGCTCAAACTCCTCAATCACTGGCACCAATTGAAAGTCTTGGAATGTGAAAGCTCTGACAGGTGGGTCATAATACTGCGCAAAGGCCGTGATCAAGGAAGTCTACACCTCTATGTTGAGCAAACCTAACAAATTTTCATATTTTTTCCTGAAAGAGTTTCTCTGAACTGCCCTGAGTCTTCGTCCCAATGCCCTGATTCCAAACAGATTATTCTCTTCGGCTTTTATCGGCAGTTTTACTTTCAAATCCTCTTCAGATTTCATTTTGACTCCAAAACTTACATTAATTTCCATTCTTTTTGACAAAAGACACAACTTTATAATTTCTGACCTTAAAAGAAAACAACTGAGACTATGTGAGAAAAAGAAATGCATGCAATGCAATGAAGAAAAGCCTGAGCTAAACTTCATATGTCATGATAAAAAAAAATGGATGCTTTGTATTAGAGAAGAAATTAATGCAACGGATAAAAATATTTTTATTCTTCTTTTTAAAAAGAAAAATGAGGTAGAGGGTAGAGGCGCGCAACATATCTCCCTTTGTGCCCTAAACAAGGTTCAATATGCTTAAGGGTCTAAGGCATTATATGCACACTCTCAAAGGTAAGCTCCTAACTCCTAAAGGTATAAGGCCATTA